>OHCR01000150.1_pt1 | contig 46800 bp, 89 predicted proteins | sample 1566831 | NCBI WGS metagenome assembly OHCR01 (sample SAMEA3879516, study PRJEB24766) | human gut metagenome | biome: human-associated habitat; feature: feces | place: USA | collected 1985/1987
CAGCGCCGCCTCGATCAGATCATGCAGCTCCTGCCCGCTCAATGTGAGGGTGTAGATCTTACCCTTCGGCATAGTTCAGGTGTCCCCCTTAATTCCCTCTCTGATCGTCTCCGCCATGAGTGCGCACCGTTCTCGCCCTTTGCATACAACCTCTGTTTCCGCCGTTCCGAACTTTCTTCCCTGGGTTGGACGCATATCGATAGCCTTTATCGTATCCGGCTCGAACCACGGGCATTCCTGGCAGTAGTCCTCTACTTTCAGCTTTATCACGTCTTCTTCGCCTCCTTCGTCTCCTGCATCCGCCTGACGAGCCGCGCCAGACGGGCGTTTTGTGTCACGAGCTTCTGCGCGTCCAGGTCCAACCCCTTGCGCTTGAGCCCGCCGATGATCTGCGCCGCCTGGCACTCGCAGACCAGCGCCGCCTCGATCAGATCATGCAGCTCCTGCCCGCTCAATGTGAGGGTGTAGGTCTTTTCCTTCCCCATGGGTCAGCCTCCCGCCTCCCGGATCATCAGCGTGCCGCCGTTGACCCAGAATTCAGATACCTCTCCATCCTCAAATACGCTGAGATCTTTCAGGCTTGTCAGCGTCTGCTGCCTCGTCTTCTCCGGAAGATAAAGGCTCCCCGTATAGCCGAGGCTGCTGTTCGGAATTTGCGGCTGTTCGCTTGCGCGCATCAGGTATACCACCCGCACGTCGCACGTCAGGCGGAAAAGGCTCAAAAGCTCCTTGATCTTCATGGCCTTACCTCAACATCGACCGGGAATTCCGTATGGAAGTACATCTTGTAGTGGTACGGGTCTGTGTGCGTCCCGGAAATGTCCTCTACCACGTAGAGGGTGTAATCGTTCAAGTATATGTAATTCTTCTTGTACTCGCCGGGGCCAACCTTGCAGGTCACGACGAGCTCACTGCTGCCGTTGTTGGAAATGCTCATGTATCCCTCGGCTTCGAGGATGATCTTGTCTGTCCGGGCGTTGTAGACGGTGATCCTGCGCTCGGATTCAAAATAATCCGCCTGCTTGCTGATGTTGGCATTGACCTTGTCTGCCTCCGAGCAGCCGGTCAGCATCGCCGTGATCAGCAGCGCCAGCAGAGCCGCCGCAATCAGGGATACGACGGTGGTGGCGGTTTTGGCTTTTCTCATGCTTCTTCCTCCGGCGCAAGATTTTCTTTGATCCACGCGTCCAGCTTGCGCGGGAAGACCCAGCAGACCACTTCTTTGTTTGCCACTACGGCGGTTCCGAATGGAAAAGCCCCGGCCAGCAGCGCAGCGCGAAGCGTTGCGGGATTGATCTTCATTCCGGCGGCCCGGAGGCGTTCCACCGCCTCCGCCGCGGTCAGCGTTGCAGTTCTTCCCATATCTCAGCCCTCCCGTACCGAAACCACGGTTTCCTTCACCGAGAGATCGGCGACCAGGTCGTTGTACGCGGCGCGCGCTGCGGCCTCCGTGGGGTAATACGCGATGACGATGTAGCTCTTTACCAGCGCCCAGCGCACTTCGCAGTCGTAGCTATGGCCGGGCGTGATATCGCCGAGTTCGCATACCTTAGTTCCCATAATGTCGACGAGCACAGTTCTTTTCTCCACGCGGATTAAGTCTCCGCGATCGAACGAGCAGCAGCACATATCATTCGGGTTGTTGATGTAATTCATGGTAAATCCTCCTTTTCGTTTACGGTGTTTCTTCCAGCAAGCTCACGATGCAGATCATCTGCTCCGTCAGCTTTGCAAGATCCTCGTTTGTGGTTTCCTGCTTCCGTCTTCGCTCGGCCAGCAGTTCCAGCTGCTCTTCGAGTTTCTGCCGCAGATCGTCGTCGAGTACCATTAGACGGCCTCCTTCGGCTGCTTCTTCGGCGTATCCAGCATGGCCGTCATGCCCTGCACGAAGATCAGCACCTTTTCGCGCGCCTCCGGCGTCAGCTTGTTCATTTCAGCAGAGATCTTCTCCGCCTGACGCTTCTGTTCTTCCGGCATTTTGCTCACCTCACTTTGATTTTTCTTCCCTCCCGCTCACCGGCTGTGATATAATGCCGGAGAAAGGAGGTGCATAAAATGTCAAATCATTCCTTCAATAATTTCATCGGTTCGATTTCTTTGGACACGATCTATCAAATTTCCGACGATGCAGCCGCTAAAATGCAGGAAATAGCGGCGCATATGGACGCGCAAAGCCCAGCTGTCCTCGGAACGCAGGTCGCCGCAGTGGCCTATACTATCTCGATTGAACTTCTCGGTTTGTATCACAAATGGCGCGAAGACAATCATCTCGACTGATCTTCATACCGGGTTCCTTGATGTTCACGGATAGTTTCTCAGCCAAGTCGGCCAATTCGCCCGCCAGCGTTTTGACCGACTTCATTTTTTCTTCCAGATGCTCCGCAAGCGCCAGCGCCTCCGGAAGCCCGCTCACCTCAACACTTATCGAGACCGCTTTTTCTTTCAGCATATTCCCCCACCCCCTTTCAATCCCCATTCGATTTGTCAATTGGACAAATCGACATTTTTAATCCTAGTAAGAAATGGTTGGCTAAACTTTTTATTAGCTTGGCTACATATTAGCATAGCGTAGCTACATTGTCAAGTGTCTATTTATTAGCTGGGCTATTGACTTTTCCGTTTTTCTGTGCTAACCTCTTTTCAGACAGGAGGTGATCCCAATGAACACAATTAACGACAGAATCGCTCTTCTTATAAAAGATCTTGGTATAACTCGTTCCTCTTTTGCTGATCGCATCCGCGTTTCGCGGCCTTTCGTTTCTGAACTCTGCTCCGGGGTGAAGCAACCCAGCGACCGCACCATTGCGGACATTGCCAGAGAATTCGGCGTCTCCCTTGCATGGCTCGAAGACGGCGAGGGCGAAATGTACGTCAAGCGCAGCGCGAACGAAGAGCTTGGCCTGCTGGTTGCGAACATCATGTCTGACGCGGACGATTCCTTCCGCAAGCGGTTCATAACGCTGCTCATGGCCCTTCCGCCGGAGGACTGGGGCAAGATTGAGCGGTTTATCGACGAGCTGCAAAAGAGCGATTCAGCAAAAAGCACCGAGGACGGATAACCGCCTCGGTGCTTTTTGTCGGTTTTTTTGCGTTGAAATTTGTGGAATATTGCGGATTGAACCCGCTCCTGCTGCGTGGTAGAATTTTCATGTATTGATTTATGCGGTTTTGCGCCGTTCTGTGAGGAGGCTATGACGCCGATGCAAAAACAAAATTACACTGTTATATGTCCCCGCTGCGGCGGGGAGTTTGATGAAAAAGAAAAATTCTGCCCGCATTGTGATACGCCGAACCGGAAGATGATCTGCCGCTCCTGCGGCGCACAGATCAACGCCAGCGAGCGCGTTTGCAAGGTATGCGGCGCAAAAAACAGGAGAAAAACCGGCTCTTCGAGGAATTTTATTCTGATCGGAGCCACCGTATTGGCCGCTCTCGGCATCTTGCTCTTTCCGAAGCAGCCTAAGCAGGCGGATCAGCCGCCCGCACAGGCACAGGAGGCGGTTTCCCAAACGCCGGAAACGCCCGAACAGTCCATCACGCAGGATGCGCCTGAACAATCTTCGCAATCCTTCAACGTGGAAAAGCACTCCGGTACGTTGTTCAGCGGCGGGACAGTCGAAATCACAATTCCATCCGACTACATAGGCGAAGACGTCACGCAGGATGAGCTTGATGCAAAAGTCGAGCAAGCAGACGGCTTTAAATCCGCCACGCTGAATGCAGACGGCTCCGTCACATATATCATGACGGAGGCCTGCCATAAAAAACTAATGCAGGATATGGCGCAGCAGCTTGACAGCAGCCTCGCCGATATGGTAGGCTCTGAGGACTACCCGAACGTCACCGCGATTGACGCCGCAGACGACTACACAAAATTCACCGTCACGCTGTCTTCCGACACTGTAAGCTTCCAGGAATCTATCATGGCGCTTGCATTTTATATGAGCGGCGGCCTGTACCACTATTTCAGCACGGGTGAGCCGGTTGATAATATTAATGTCCGCTTTATAGATCAGTCCGGCAATCTCTTGCAGGAAGCAAATTCAAAGGATGTCAATCCCGACGCGCTCTCTTCTGACGTCAATTCCGACGTCAGCGAGGCAGACACTCCTGTAGAAGCCGCTTCGCCGGATCCTTCTCAGGGCAAATCCTCCGGGAAATTTGTTGCAAGCTCAGACAGCGACAAATTTCACTGGCCGGATTGCCGATGGGCCAAAAAGATACTGAGTGAAAACGAAATCTGGTTCGATTCCGCCGCCGACGCCATAGCCGCAGGATACGGCGCGTGCGGGACTTGCAATCCCAAATAACCTGCCGAAAAATAAACACCGCCCCGGCCAAATAAGCCGGAGCGGTGTTTTCATCCTGCTCCTGAATTCATCCCAGCATTCCGAGCAAAATTTGCAGGATCACGCAGAGCTGTTCCAATGTCGCTTTGCCCAGCAATAAGTCGATTCTTTCCCGTTTCGTTTTCATATGCGCCTCGATTCCTCACAAAACATCTTGCCGTTTTTCGTTGATTATTCCAATTGTTATTTTCTGTAGGTTGTACTATGATATGTAATAGAGGGCATTGATCGCCGTTTCCTAGTATCTTACGGGCATTTTTTCTTTCTTTTAATTTTCTTTTCCTGCTCGATCTCCAAGATATACTGTTGGAATCCCTCTTCCCCAAGCATTTCTTTTATTTCTTTTTCCGCCGCTTTCTCCTTTGCGCACAGTATCAGAAGCAATAAGAGATCTGCGGCAAGTGCAGCAAGCAACGCAATTTCAGCAATTTTTAACCACATAGATATTCCGTCCTTTCTTAATTCAGCACACGCGGCCCCCGGCGTTCGTCCCGTTCCTCGCCTACGTCGGCGACGCAGGCAAACAGGAGCGGAATGCCCTTGATGTAGTCCACGCTGACGCTATGCACATCTGTCAGCTTCGCGCCGTCGACCGTCACGTCGACCCTCCCATTGTTTACCCGGATGTTGATGCACTCCATATTTTTTCCTCCTGTCATTTATTATAGAACGATTGTTCTAAAAATCAACATGGTATTATGAACAAACAGACCGCGTTATTTTTGGGAATCAGGAATCCGATGGTGTACCGTTTATGGGACTGATGATTTGATATAATATTCGGTTTGACCGGCCCCATCGTATCTTGAACATACGGTGGGGCCATTTCAGCAGATGCCGGATTCAGAAACTATCTGCTACGTTTTTATTGTACCAGATAATGTTTGTAAGAAAAGCCCGAGTTTTGCGTTTTCTTCTCATAGTTTGCGTTTTAACACGGAAAATGTAAGAAATAACAATACAATCTGCGATTGGAGGCGCACCAATGTCCGCAATACAGGAACTCGCGCCGTTTATCGACGCGTATCATGGGAAAATCAGAAATGCGAAAGATCACAGCGGAATGACGCTGGATGAGCTATCGGAAAAGTCTGGAGTTTCCTTCTCCACCGTGAGCCGATTATATGCTGGAACACAAGCGGATCCACGGCTTTATAACTCGGCCGCAATATGTAAAGCGCTTGGCTTATCGCTCGACGAGCTGTTCGGCCTTGAAAATCCCGTCGGAAGCCCGGAAAAGCTGACCAAGCAGATCCATCATATCGAGCTTGAAAACGCCAAGCTGGAGGCAACAGCGGCCGCGCAAAGTGCACAGATAAAGTCTACACATACAATGTGCTACGTTCTCGCCCTGTTTTGTATGCTGCTCTCCTTTTCTCTGATTGCCTGCCTTGTGACGGATGCGCAGAGTCGGAACGCAGGCCTCATTCGCGATGGAGATTTGTCCGTAGCTGCATGGATTTGCATTGCCCTGATCGTAGGTTCAGCGCTGGCTTCGGCAATTACTTTCTATGCAATCCGAAAAGAACGTGGTGGGAAACATGGAGTGCATCAAGTGTAAAAAAGAAATCCCTGCCGGTTCTGTGTTCTGCTGTTGGTGTGGGAAAAAGCAGGAGGCAGCGCCGAAGAAAGCGTTGAAGCGGGCGAACGGCACAGGTACGGTTTACAAACTGCAAGGGCGTCGCACCCGCCCGTGGGTAGCCGCAAAGGGTAAAACTATAATCGGATACTTTGGCAAAAAAACAGCCGCCCTTGAGGCGCTTGCGCGTTTACAGGGGCGGAGTATCGATGAAGTATACAACTGGACGTTCTCGCAAGTTTACGAAGCGTGGAAGGATGAGCATTTCCGGGATATCGGGCCAAAGGGCGAAGAGACGTATACGCGCGCCTATGCCGTATTCGAGCCACTGCACGGGCGGAAATTTCGTGAATTAAGAACTGCGGACTATCAGGCTGTCATCGACCAGCACAGCGGAAAATCCTATTCCACTCTATCCAAATTCAAGCAACTGGTTACGCAGATGTCGCAATGGGGGCTTCGGCAAGAGCTTATCACAACGAATTTTGCATCATTTGTAAAACTCCCAGAAAACGTAAAAAAGGAAAAGGAGATTTTTTCCGCCGACGACATCAGCAAATTAGAGAAGGACGGATCCCAGGCAGCAAAACTTGTGTTGATGATGATCTATACTGGTATGCGCATCGGAGAATTGTTTGGCTTGCGGACCGCAAACGTGCATGAAACATATGTGGTAGGCGGCGAGAAAACTGAAGCCGGACGGAACAGGGTAATTCCGATCCGCTCCGAAGGCCGGATGTACTTTTCCGAATTCAAGCAGCGCGCAACGTGTGATCTTCTCATTTCCGGCTATGATGGGCAGAAAGTGGTTGCAAATTTCCGGAATAGGGACTTTTACCCGCTATTAACGCGTCTTGGCATTTCCAAAAAGACGCCGCACGCCGCGCGGCATACCTTTGCAAGCTGGGCCGTTGCAAATAATATCAAGCCGGAGCTGCTTCAAAAGATGCTCGGCCACGCTGACTATTCCACGACTGCAAACATTTACGAGCACTTTGATATCGATCAGCTTGTCGCAGCGATAGACGCGCCGGTTTCTAACGTGTTACTAACAAATCAAAAAGATTCAAAAAACAAAAAACCTTGAAACCACTGAGATTTCAAGGTTTTTTTGGTGACCCGCCGGAGATTTGAACTCCGGACACCCTGCTTAAAAGGCAGCGTCCATCGCGTTTCGTAAACTTTTTTGAGCTTTTTGAGTCTTTTTTGTGGATTGCAATTTTGATTTTTTTAATTTTCTGCTGTTTCGGTTTTTTTCAATCTTTTTTGGTTACTAACAAATAACTAGCGATTCTCGCCCCGTCCTATTTTCTGCATAACCGAATTATACACCCTTTCGTTTACAACCGCAAGTGTATCCATCAGCTCGTCCATGATCGCCCAGACTTTGGACGGGGCCTTTCCTTCGATGGCGCGCAGGAAGTCGCTGTCGCCGTAGCTGCCTACTGTCTTCGGTTCTTCCGCTTGCGGGGCTGCTGCCTGCACAGCGGGCGCGGGGTCGCCGGAATAGGCGTGCAGGCGCGTGCTCCTGCTTCCCTTCTCGTCTTCCTGCATCTGCTTGCGGATCACGTACAGATCCGCAAGCTTAGCGTAATTCTTATAGTCGGATTCCTCATATTCCAGGCGAGCAATCTCTTTCCGGATTTCGGCTGCATCCAACATATTGCGCTCTCCTTATGCCCGCTCGATCTGCTCCATGCAGCGGCGGATCGCGTCACGGGTTTTATCGTCGTCCGCGTCGCGCATCATATCCTCCAGCTGCGCATGCATGTGCTCGCGGGCGTCGGTGCGGCTGTAGCGGCCCATTGCGTCGCGGCGGCGCCCACGGTATGAACTTCCGCGTCCATATGTGCCGCGCATGTCGGCTTCCCACTCGCCGTCGCGGGAATAACCGCCGTCCTCAAGCCTCTCGATCTTGTAGCTGTTTTTGATGGAGCTCGTCAGCTTCTGGATTGCGTCCAGATCGCCCGCAGACATTTCGCGCTTGTCGGCGATTTCGTCAAGCTCTTTGCAGAGCATTTCGCGGAGATTCCTCAGATCATACATATCGCTTCCTCCTTTCATGCTACGCGCTCGACGGTAAGATTGCTGTTTGCAAAATTAACCGTTTGCGTGCTGGTGTTTCGCATACCTACCGTCAGGCAGCAGCCTCTCGGCACGCTCACCTGTGCGGATACATAAACGTTGAAGTAGTTTTCTACCGCTGCCGGTGTCACAGTCGCCGTCGCGCTTGCCAAGGCTTCACCGTTGATGGCAAGTGCGGCTGTGATCGCTTCGACTGTGCCGCCGGTTGGAATTGCGATATTGCCGCCGTAGGAGACTTTGAAACTCGCTCTGCACTGATTCGTCAGCCCGCGAAGCGTGACCAGGCCGCTGCCCTCGCGGTGCACGATGCACGGCTTGCTGCTCACTGCCGTTTCCGTCAGCGGGACGTTCTGCCCGGCGGAGACGCCGACGACGTTGGAGTTCGTAAACTCAGCCAATCCCAAACACCCCGCTTCCTGAATTGCCTGCCTTGCAGTAGTTCAAAATCGGCTCCATCGCCGTCTTCATCGCCTCTGCGCAGCTCGGCTGCTCCATTTCGTCCACAGTTTTCAGGATACAGGCGTATGTGTAGAGATCCGTGATGTTCATCTTGTACAGATCCACGCCCATCAGGTGATCGATGAATTTCTTCTTGAGTTCCTTATATGTTGCCATAAAATCATTCCTTTCTAAAAGTATCGAATTCGGCGCAGTTAAAAATAGCGGCGGGACGATTGCCCCGCCGCGTTGCTATCGAGTATCGGCAATGGGGCCGATCATTTTCGTGAGGCCACGAAAAAGCTCTACGATGTGGAGTTGTTACGCGCAGTTGCCGCAGCCGTAGTTATAGCCGCTGTTGCAGCAGTACGGATTCGCTACAACATAGGCCGGGCTGGGACTCGGGCGAAGCGTGGAAACAAGGTAATTGTTCTGTGCCGCCTGCGATGCCGCCAGCTGGTATCCGAAAAGCTGCTGGTTCTGCTCGGCGATCTTCGCGTCCTTCGCCGCAAGCTCCTGCGCCGTCAGACGCTGGTCGATGCTGCGGAAGCCGCAGTTCATCGCGTCGATGATGTCGCGGGTGGTGTTCTGCACGGTGTTGCGGGTGTCGCACGCCTGCGTCGCCATGTCGTAGCGCACCTGGGCGATTGCAGCGCGGTTTTCGCAGCAGCACTCCTGTGCCTGCATCGCCATGTTGTTCAGCTGCTGCATAAGCGCGGCCTGCTGGTTGCAGCGGGAAAGCTCGGCCTGAGCAAAGCCGTTTGCCATCGCCATGTTGGTGCCGTTGACAAGCTGCGCCTGCTGGTAAAATCCGTCGCAAAGTCCCTGATTTACACTGTCGATCTTGCGCTCGATGTTGGAGAAGTCAGAGGCCAGCACATAGCCGTCTACAACGCCGCCGGAATTTCTGCCGTTGTTGCCGAAGCCGTTTCCATTGCCGCCCCAGCCGCAGAAAATGGCAAGGAACAGGATGATGATCCACCAGCCATTATCGCCGCCGAAGCCGCCCCAGCCGCCACCTGTCATGCCGGTAGGCGCGACGGGCATTGTCATGGTCGGGGAGCCGTCATTCAAACTCATATTTTTCATTCCTTTCGTAGATTCAAAAGATTTATCTCAATCGTGGCCACGATTTTGATCGTTCAACTGTTTGGAATTCCCGAACTATTGCAGCAGTTGCCGGAATTGCCCCGCCACCTGCTGCAGCTGATTCAACTGCTGCTGCGAAATTTTCCCGCTTCGCACCAGCTTTTCGATCTCTGCTTTTGGATCCCCCTGAAAGCTGTTCTGGAATTGCCGGAACTGCTGTATCATGTTCTGGAACTGCCCCATCGGGCCGGGCAACTGTCCGCCGCCGAGGGCGTTAAACAGTGGGTTCATTGTCCGCCTCCTTCATCTTTCGCGGCCTGACGCTTGGGGCGGCCAGCTTCGCCACAAGCTCTTCAAACTCTCTGCGGGTCACATATTCTTCGCTCATGTCTTTTCGCGGCGCTGCGGGCGCTGGCGCGGCCTGCGCACGCTCTACAAGGTCGTAGGTCGTCATGGTCGGCTTGCCGCTTGCATCGGCCTTTTTCACATACACGACCGGCGCGTTCATATCCCAAAGCGTAACAGCATTGTTGGGCGCGACGATAAAGTCGTTTGCGGCCTGTTCGTTCGGAATCCAGATGATCGACTGATTCTGCGGCTGCTGGGGCTGCGGCTGGTAGGCCGGTATCTGCGGCGCGGGCTGGTACTGTGGGCGCATCATTGGCTCCTGCATTGGTTGACTGATCGGTTGGCCAATTGGCTGATTATAAATCGGCTGCTGATACACATACGGCTGTTGTCCGAACATCATTTATCCTCCTTTGCCCAGTAGAACAGCGGGATCTCATTGCCGCTGTCCCATGTATCGAAATAGCTTCCGTTCTCCGCACAGACCACATGACTGGACAGAGCAAGAACGTACACGCCGCGCGGATGGTCTGTGCAGAAATCCGCGACGGTATAGCAGTCCGGGCATGTGTTCGGGATTACGTTCCGGGTAAAGCCCTGCTGCCGGAGGTAAGCGCTCCATACGCTGTTTGCGCTCGGCAGATCGCCCATGATGAGCCCCTGCAGGCACAGGCCGATATACACCTCGTCCCAACTCTTCCCGGTCGCCTTTGCGATAGCCCGGACGGTGCAGTCCCCGACCTTCTGCCCGGCAGGGTTCGGATTAAAATAAGAAAAGCCCATACCGAACACTCCTTTGATGTGTCCAGTATGGGCTTTTTACTATTTTCCTGTGCCTCAGTTATGCATCAGTTTTGCTCAAATAAATATGCAGCAATCCAGCCGCGTATCAGTTCGTTTGGCGTCGTGCCGTTGGACTTGGCTGCGGCCTTAAATCTTTCCGCGATCTCCCGCTTGAGCTTGCAGGAGATCACGGACATGTTCTCAGCGTCCCACTTGTTGCGAGCGCGGCGCTGGGTGTCAGTCGGCATAGCATACCTCCCACGCGCAGACGTTCGCCGCATTCAACGCGGCAGAAATCAGCGCTTCGGCGTCCACGCCCAGAACGCCGGAGATGGACCGCAGAACGCCCAAGACATCCTCCGGGGTGTCAACGGACGCATCGTCCATTGTGCCGTCGGAAAATTGCCAGCAGAAGCCGTCAGCCGTCACGGAAAAATACACGCGGCTGCCAAAATCGCCGCAGGACGTGTCGTCGGCCTCGACGGTGACAAGCTGGCCGTTAAGATCGACGACGATACCGCCGGAAAACTGCCAGTAACCTCCGCCATTATTTGCAGTGTCCGGGTTATAGTGGGGATTTGTCTGCGCTCCCCACGCGGAAACGATATTAAACATGTCTGCCATCCTCCGATTTTTTGTCGTGTTTGTTTTGCTTTGTGTCTATGGCTGCATTATATACTGTAATACCGTATATGTCAAGGGCTTTTCAAAAATTTTTATATAAAAAATAAGCGCCGAGAAACCGGCGCTTATCTCAGTTATACAGTTTGCTGGATGTCCGCTGCATCTCCCGCATGATCTCCGGCAGTCGGCGCTGGACCGTGGCGCGGCCCAGAAACAGCTCTGTTGCAACGTCTACCTGGGGGAGCTTATCCACAAAATAGAGCTGCGCGATCTTCTCATTTTCCCGGCCAAGATTGGCCTGATAGATCACGGTCTCCATATCCTTGCGGGTCAGGCGGCCCAGCTCTGGCGGCAGCTTGGCCCGCGCCTGCGGCGACATAGGCCCCGCCTCCTTACTTTTCCTTGTGCTTCAGCACAGCGATATTGCCCTTGTTGCTCACTTCGAGATCCAGCGCGGCGGCGATATCGCGGACCTTGATGTAGTTCGTGCCGTTCTTCAGGATACGCTCAACGGCGATCTTCTTGCCGTCCACGATGATTTTGCTCTTTTCTACCATTTCGGTTTCCTCCTCTGCATTTTTTCCATCTTCGAGGGCCATCACGGTATGGCCCTCGCTTACCAGCACGTCCCCGCGCAGGAGATTGGCGTCCGTCGTCAGATACTTGCTGCCGGTCAGCAATACAAAATCGCCCGTTGCGGGCCAATCGTGCAGCATGCAATACGTCGTGCACGAATTCCCCTGACGGCGGTAGAGCGCGGCGACGGCCTCGCAGCCTGCGGCTACGGCGCAGAGCGTCATGAGGCCGGAGCAGTCTGTCTCCACGGGCTTTGTGATCTTGCTCACATCCCACCCTACGGCCTTGGCGGCCTCATACGCCGTGTTCCGGTCGGACATGTCGTAACCGATATTCCGGTTTTTAATCGCCGCCTCGCACGTCTGCGCGGCCCGCTCGGCCTTTTTGCGGCTCTTGTAGCGCAGGACGCCGAGCCAGCGTCCATTATACCAGTTGGAAATGTTCAGTTCTCGGCCGTTCTGGTTGCCCGGCTGCTGATTCCAGCCGCCGGTTTCACCGAGGCTGGCCTGTCCGATTTTGATGCTCATGCCCGCTCACTCCCGTACAACTCGTGGTGCAGCTGCAGCACGGCGGCTTCGATCAGCTGATCGATTGTAGATACGTCAAACCGGATTCCTTGTTCGGCCAGAAAATTGATCACATAGGCTTTCTTTTCCTCGCCGTCCGTCGCGGTGTACAGCTGCTCCGCTGCCTTTACGCCGATCTCAACGTAAGTGCGGATCGTTTGCAGCTTGTCCGCGTCGATCTTGGTTTTGAGCCACGGGATCAAAAATGCCGAAACGAGCGCGCTGATGAGCGCGATCACTGCCGAGATGATCTGTGTGTAATCCATATGTATGCTCCTTTCAGTCCTTCAGCACGATCTCTGCGATGCGTGCTGCCGCTTCCGGGCCGTATTTCTCGGCCCATTTATCCATGTACTTCTGCGCGTACTTCGCGCGGTTCTCGTTCTTGGCCTTCCAGAGATAGAACCCGCTGGAAGCCGTCGTTTCAGCCAGCACCGCAAGCGTGATCTCCGTCAGGTCTGCGCCTGCCGCGCAGGCGATGATGAGCGCGAGGCCGACGAGCGCGCTGCAAATCAGCCACTTTTTACTGAACTCCATTGCTATGCCCGCATTGCGCCTCCAGCTGGTGTAAAAACTTCTTCACGTCGCCGTTTCCGCCCAAATTGACGTATTTCTGCCCGGCGATCAGGCGCTCGCCCATCGGCATTTCCTCCGACATGATCGTGAGGCGGAGGATCGCCAGATATTGCTCATCCTGATGCTCCTGCATTTTCCCGAGCTTTTTGTCGATCTCGGCTAGATGCGCCTCCTGCGTCGTGGCCTTGCCGCGCTTTTTCTGTATCGCGCTGACGATGGCATTGACTACCGCCGTCAGCGCGGATGAGCCAAGCGCGGCGCAGGCGAGGGTGACGATGATGGTTTTGGTGTCCATTTTTCTGTACCTTTCTCTTTTATTTGCCGGGCTAATCGTCCGCCATTTTGATGTAGGTGGTGGTATCGCTGGAATAGCTGATCGTCGGCAGCGTCGTGCCGCCGAGGACTGCATAAAGCGCCGGGTAGGACATACGCGAGAAGCGAGATCCGTCGCATTCATGCCATGGGGCAGAGAGAATGCGGACGGTTGTGAGGATATCACCAACTTCCTTCGCTCCTGTCAGCTTGTCCAGCGCGTCGTTTACGGTCGGATTTGCAGGCTTCCCGCTCCCCGGCCATATGATCTCCTCCGCTTCTCCCGATAATAGCGTTTCTTTGGTAAGTGGTGTCCCAGACTCCAATGGCTCATCCTCTGGGCGAATCCATTCTTCTCTGGTCGCAGTCACACCCATGGAGACTCTGGTCACCGAATACTGTACCGCGCCGTTTTGCAGGACTTTCGTCGGTTTTCTGTCCTTCACGGGTTATTCCTCCAGCGCCTTGATGTATGCGTGGCTACGGCTATCTGGTATAATCGTTGGAACCGGTTTCGCTAAGTCGTTATAATTGCATATAGATATTGTTCCAGTTTTTGGCGGCTGTGCCGCTAAAGCGGCAGGTGATAATGCACCATCAAAGACACCACTAATTTTGTATACCTTATCTTCCGGGTCGGAAACGCTGCAGATGTATCTAGTATCGTCTATGGAGGCCGTAAATAGCAGTAAGCCTGACACAAACTCAAATCCAGACTGTGTCTGTGTGTATATATAGTCTGTTGAGCCTGTAGAGATTGCTTCCGCTCCAATGTGCCATGTTGTGCCATTATCAAGTGTGTAGGCGTACTTCAAGCCTTCATTTTGATATATCGCAATAATCGTACCTGTAGATGCACATATATACTTCCAAATAGCATAACCCTGTATGCTGCTTGGAACAGCAGCATCTGGAATTGTTCCAATTAGATCCTCCGAAGCGTTCGGACTTAATTCTTCTGCCATGTAGATATTTCGGCGATACGTCCAGCAAAACTGCCTTGAGGTCTCGTCGTAGCTTATTGCGTCTACAGAGCTATTTACGTCGTTCCACTTTCCTAAACTACTTGCGGTTATACGGTCTTCGTATACTACTCCATCAATGTAATCACTTGAAGAACTATTAGATCGAAAGCAGTACACATTGCCGCTACTCGAAGCATATAGTTCTAATTTGTAAATATCATTGTTGCTGCTGCTCCATATCCAGTTGTTCTCCGATACGGTCTGAAGATCTTCCGAGATAGTATAGGACTCGCAGTAATTTGACATAGAGTCTGCTTTTACGATAGCCATACGGTAGACGCCTTTGAGCGGATTATAGCATACTGCAATATCTGCAATATGCTCACTGTCACCGAGCGTATAGCTAAACGGATAATCTACCCATACATCTGTATCACTCGATACATACATGTGCATTTTGGAACCGGACAGCTTGTAGGGGAAGGCAAACCACTTTCCATTTGCGTATCTTATTATGCTTGTATCCTGATTGACCCCTGTTACAGGCTTGCTCGTCCATGGAGCCGGAGACGCCGCCGGCCGCAAGAGCTCAAACAGCTTCGGGTAGGCAGATCTTGTGATGGCTTGGCCATTGCATAAAAGCCATGCATCGGATGGTTTTGCTCTTGCCGTCATTAGAATATCGCCAACTTTCGCTGTGCCTTTCTGTAATTCTGCAAGTGCCTCGCTGACCGTCGGATCTTCCGGGCGGGTACTTGCGTTCGGCCAGATCTTGGCCGCGGTAGCATCGGAGAGTAAATTTGCCTTATTGAGCGGCGTGCCCTCTTCGGTCGGGGCATCGTCTCGCTTGAGATATTCGTAGTGGTTCAGGGTTCCGTCGGCGTTATAAAAGCCGTACCGGATCGCGCCGTTGGATAAAACTTGTGTCGGCTGTCTGTCTTTCATGTCAGAAGTCCTCCTGCGGCGCACTCCGCCGCGCCAGTGTGGCGAAAAGATTTTGCAACGTTGACGATCAATTCTTCGCAGATCGTCAGGATGCGCTCGATGTCATTCGCGCCGGTGTAGGTCAGGCGTGCCAGCTGCGGCGCATCCGGCGTTCCTGCAGGATACGCAAGCGCATCGCGGATATCCTGTATCTGCTGCCGGTATGTCTCGGCCTGTGAGGCCGTTGCAATGTCCGTGACGGCCCAATCGGTTTTTGCCGTCCATGTTATGACCTTCCCGCAGATTGGCCCAAGGCGGCCCGCCAGATAGTTCAGGGCCGTTCCCACACGGTTGAGATCGGCGGCATTGTAGGCCCCCTTCATCCCCGCCAGCCATTCCGCCCGCTCGGCTGCAGTCATGGCAGCAAAGCCCTTCGCGGCCAGCGCCTTGACGCGCTCCACGTCCGCCTGCGTCCGATTGGTGACGAGGGTGACGATGATGGTCTTGGTTTCCATGGTGTTCTCCCTTTTCCCTTTTCCGGTTTTCGGCGTTCACATCGCCACGATGTAACTCGCATAATCCTTCCATCCGTCGGCAGCTTTATACGCCGCGACCGATGCTGCCGGGACTTTGATGGTCGTACTGAAAAGCGCGTTGCGGCCGAACGTCGGCGGGGTTGCGGCCAGGCATGTGACTGTCGTCATGTCTTCATTTTGCGCGAACGCATAATCTCCAATCGACGTGACGGAGGCGGGGATAGTGATCTCCGTGAGGTTGGCGCGGGACGAAGTAAACGCGCTGCGGCCGATCGTTTCTACTGTATCCGGCAGCGTCACTGACGTTCTGCCGCTTTCTTCTGCGAAATCCTCCGGAATCTCTATTACATGTGCCTGTATATCTATATGTGCCAACGATTCACAGCCATTAAATGCACTACTGCCAAGTGTCGTTACCGTTGATGGAATTGTGATGGATGTAAGCCCGGAAGTTGCAAAAGCTTGACTACCGATTTCAGTTACGGATGCCGGAATTGTAATGGATGTCAGACTCATACAACCAGCGAGGATTCTGTTTGAGATTTTTTGTAGATTTGGTGGTAGCGCAATCGATGCAAGTTGCTCACAGTAGTTAAAAGCATTGTCCCCGATTTCTGTTACCGTATCCGGTATAGCGATTTGCTTAATCGGTGCACCGTCAAAGCAAGAGATTCCTATTTTGGTGAGATTTTGTGGCAGGATGATGTTGACTGGAAGTTCTTCCCCCGTTTCATTATTGTAGAGTGGTTGAATAAGCGAAAACGCATTGTTTGGAAGCACTGTCACAAGTGGCGGAACTGTCAGCGTTGTGATGTATGCAGAATTAAAACATCCATCCCCTAACACGCTGATCGTATTTGGCAGAACCAGCCCATTCACTTGTGCCTGATAAAACGCCATTGATTCTATTGTCGTGATGTTATTTGAAGCATCACTAAAGTCAAGGTTTTTTAGTTGGTTCTGCCCTGCGAACTCATACGCGTAGATTGCCGTGTGATTATAGAGTTTTGCGCGCTTGATATAGTGGCCTGGGTTGCCGCTTGTGATATCCCCCATCGCAATATACTCTGCTTCCATGTACGGTGTAGTCGGTGCGGATTTTATTCCGCTGATCGCGCCTGCAATCCCTTCGATGGTCTGTGCCGCTGGGGCTGTGCCGCCTTTGGCCTCCACTGCGTCATACGCCGCGCCGACTGCCGTGATAATGCGGTCGATCTCTGTCTGTACGCTCATGTCTGTTCCTCCTTTAAATCGCGGCGAGAGCCGTTTCGATCGCGTCTGTCAGGCTGACCGTGCCGCCGGAGGTGTATCCCGCCGGGATATCGGCGCTGGTCTGCGTGAGGCCGTCGATGGTCTTCGAGATCGCGCCGTTGTTGGCCATGGTGCCCTCGACCTTGCTGCCGTCGGGCAGTACGATAAACTTTCCATCCAGCACGTCAGCCGCTCCGGCAGTCACGCCGGAAACGTCCTTGTATTTGTCCGGAATCGCGCCGACCGTGACTTTGCCGAGGACTTTGCCCTTTGTGGGCGTAATGTCCTGCGCGGCCTCGGCGGGCGCGGCGGACTTGGTTTCCAGCACGACGGATACCTTGCCCGTGCCGGAGTGCTTACCGGCGGGGACAGTGTACTCCTGATTGCCGGTCGTCGCGTCCAGCACTTTCTCCACTGCACCGTTGTCCGGCATGGTGCCAGCCTGCGTTACGCCGTCCGCGTCGATAAATACTTTATTCGCCAGCACGTCGCCGGGTGCGGCGGTCGTGGCGGACACGTCCTGATAGTTTTCCGGGATCGCGCCGACGGTCACGCCGGACAGGCCGTAATAGCCCTGATCTGGTGTGACGGACTGCTGCTCCTTCGTCGGCGTGACGGATTTGGCCTGCAGGTTGTAGTTGCCGCCGCCGGAGACGCCCTTGACCGTGCCGGAGCCGTTGTGATAGCCCGCGGGGATGGTGTAGGACTCGCCCTCCTTGACGTTGGCGTCAACCGCGCCCTGATTTTTGATGGCCGATGCCTTGTCGGCCAGCGCGTCGAGCTTGTCCGTGCTCGCGGCAAGGCCGAGGCCGACGAGCCATGTGCGCAGCTTGTTCCGCGCAGTCTGTAGTCTGGTAATTTCGGTTTGTGTGCTCATAAAATCCTCTCCTTAAATCGTCGCAAGCAGCGCGTTGATGTTGCCGACCTCCGTATACACGGCGGCGGAGGTTACGGGCTTGGTGTTGTCCTTTTCGACGGCATCCGCCGTATCGACGGACAGGGTGTTCGTTTCGGCGTCCAGCTTCAGGCCGGGGCCGATGTTGTAGCCGCCGCCGGAGCCGCCGCCAGCACGCACGGAAACGTTAAAGGAAACGTCAACCGGATCGCGGTTCTTGAGTTCAAATTCAATTCCGCCCATCACAACACCGCCTTTGAAAGCGCGTGCGCAACGTCGATCTGCTTGATCTCCGAGCCAATCACGTCACCACTCTTGAATTTCACGCGCACCTGCATCTGCCCGAGCTTCGGGAGCCGAAAGGTCTCCTGCTGGGTGAGGGGAAACAGAAACTTTCCGTCCTCGTATCCGATCTCTCCCGGATAGCTCTTTTGCAGATAAAGCAGAGAAATCTCCACCTTTTCAACGCTTGCAATGTCCAGCGGCTGCCCTTTATTCTTGATGGTAACACTAAGGTTATACGAATCTCCCTGTACCAAATGCCGCACCTCCGTTCTATGTGCCGATAATCTTGCATTCTGCCGCCGCGATTCCGCTGAGGCGAATGTCCATACTGGTGATCGTGCCGGTGATCTTTGTGCCCCACGGCGTTGTGGTCTGCACATAATCGCCCGGGGCTTCCTTGTCCATGACAATTTTGACACTGTGCGTCTGACGGCGCATATAGTAGTCAAAGACGTGCTGCGCGACGGCGGCAACGTTGTCGCTGTTGACCAGCGTAGCGTCGCGTACCTCGATGACGTTCGGCTTGGTCTGCGTCGTGGCGTTCGGGTTGGTTTTGGACGTGACCGACGTCGTGTGATAGTAGGTCGTACCGCCGACCTCCACGCTCTCCCCGCTTCCGGACGTCGAATAGCTGTGTGCCGTCACGCGGATCTCCGTGACCACTGCCGCCGTTTCCACGCTGCCGCCCGTGTATGTCCGGTCAAGCGGGATCGTGGCAGGATAGGCTGCTGTGAGCCTCCGGACGCGCACGCCACGCGACGCGCTTGTGTCGATGGTCGCACGAAGCGCGAAAACGATCTGTTGCAGCGCTTCTCGTTTCGTGCAGTCCGGGATGTAGCCGGTAACGGTCTCGCTTTCCAGCGCCGCGTCGAAATCCAGCGTGAAATGCGCGCCGAGGATCGAGCTTATCAGCTCCTTCGCGTTTTTTCCGCTGTAGACCGCTGCGGAAAACGGTTCATCGTCCAGAATGCCGAGCGCGTCCTGGCAGGAGATATCATAGAGCCGCTCGCTCGACCGGGACGAGCTCTTGATGTAGAATACGCCGATCAGCTTTGCGCCGTCGTAGGCGCTGACGGGCTGCTTTTCTTGAAAAATAAAGTCAATATCGTCTGAATTGTCGAGCGTGAAATCCAGCGTGTTGATCTCTACGTCGTCGGAGATCACGCTGACGCCCTCTGTGACGTTGACGCTGCGCAGATCCTCCCGCTCAAACTCCCGAACAATGCCGAAGAAGATCTGGCGGAGTTTTGCGTAGCGGTACGGCAGGCTTGTCTTCTTCAGTTCGATCACGAGCTTGTTGTAACCCGAGACAGGCTTCGCACAGAAATACTTCTGTCCGGTCGGCTCGAACCCCTGCGTCGCAACAATCGTTGTACCGTTGTACCACGTCATGGTCAGCGCACTGCAATAGTCTCCTGTCCCGCCGTCAAAATAGAGGAAGATACCGGAGGTCGTGAACGTGCCGTTCAGCGTGATTGTCAGCGTTGGGTTTGTATCGAACGTGCAGTCGGCTTTACTTGGCGTGGAAGACCAGAATGCCGCCCGCTCGTTTGTGAGCAGTGGGCGGGAGCCATCCAGCACCCATTGATTCAATTCGTTTGTGGCAGCGATCACCGTCTCCGTTCCATACGGAAGTTCTGAAAGATCAGAAAATGGCTGCGCGGCCGTGCTTTCCACATTCGCCGCCGCTGCTGCGCCAACGGCAACGTCCTCATAAATCACGCGTACGCTCATGTTGGCGTCCTCTTGGGTTTCATGGCGACAAAATTAATCGTCAATCCACCCCATTCATTGCGCCCGTCATAGCTTCCGGAGAGGCCGTCCTCTCCGTTTGCAACGTAAGCGTCAAATGTCAGGGTCCCCTGTGCGTATGGGACTGTGAGGACGTGACTGTTTACCGGGGCGGAAATGTTTTCATAAAACTCATCATATTCTTCCGGGTCTGACGATACGGGATCAATTTCCAGACTGTAGTTGTAGTATGTGCCGATGATATCTCTGGTCATTGCTCCGGTCATAACGCGCCCAGCGTTGTCGCCATCGAGGACGGAAAACGAACGTTTGAGATCTACGACGTGCAGATTGTAATACGGCTTGCCGTCAAGGCTCAGTGCGCTTCTCATGCTTTCACCCCCGCGAGCCGGACACCGACGCGCTGCGACTCCTCATTGTTGAGTTGGTACACCGCGCGGCCGAGTTCCCGCCTGTCAAGCTGCAGCACAACGGTCATTTGCCGCGCGCCCACTCCGCCGGTTTCGTTCATGGCCTGCTTGAACGCCTGGACCATCGTGGAAAGCGGCGTCTCGATGTTCGTCCCGCTCTTTTGGTCGCCAAGAACGGCCATAAATTCCCGGTTCGGCGGGATGACCGCGCCGGAGGCGAGACGGGGGAGCTGGACGTTCCCCCAGCTTACAGTCCCAAGGTCCACGCCCGGGACTTTATTCAGCAGTCTAATTGCGCCGTTCACGAGTCCGCCCAATCCGCCCAACGCACTGTTGATTCCATTCTCGATTTGGGCAATCAGACCATTCATGGCGTTTTTTGCAAGATTGGCCCACCATTCGCCTGTAAATACCGGTGCAATGTTCTTCTTCCAGAAATCTTTGATTTTGCCCCAGCAATCTTTAAGTTTCTCGGTTATGAAATTCCAGTTCGGAGCAATAGCAGCCGCCAAGCTTACGCCGCCAGCCGCAAGAAGCCCAAGTCCAAGAGGAATTCCAGCGCCCGTAAATAAAAGAACCGCGCCGAGTGCGAGAAGTGCGCCGCCGACGATTGCTGTAATTTTGCCAAGCGGCCCCTGCATTTTCCCCTGAATTGTATTCCAGTTGACGGCCGCCGTTGCTGCCAATCCGATTGCGCCTGCGGCCATCAATCCAACGCCAAGTGGGATATTTGCGCCCGTAAACGCAAGGATCGCACCGATCGCAAGCAGCGCCGCGCTGACAATCGCGGTAATCTTTCCTATCGGCCCTTGTAGCTTTGCTTTAATCGTATCCCAGTTAATAGCAGATGTTGCAGCGAGTCCTGCCGCTCCGGCGACCATCAGTCCAATGCCAAGCGGCAGATTTGCACCGCTGAATGCGAGGATTGCGCCAAGCGCAAGCAGTGCCGCTCCCACGATTGCCACAATACCACCGATGGGCCCTCGCAGAGCCTCTGTGATCGTATTCCAGTTTACAGCCGCTACCGCAGCAAGCCCTGCTGCTCCTGCGACCATAAGCCCGATGCCGAGAGGGATGTTTGCGCCGCTGAATGCCAAAATTGCGCCTACCACAAATAATGCGCCGCTGACGATTGCTGTAATAGCACCGATTGGGCCTTGCAGCGCTTCCGTGATTGCGCCCCAGTTTGCCGCTACAGTTGCCGCAAGGCCGATTGCCCCGGCAATCATCAATCCAAGGCCAAGTGGAATGTTCGCGCCAGAAAATACAAGGATTGCGCCGATTGCAAGCAAGGCAGTGCTTACGATCGCCGTAATAAGTCCGACTTGTCCTTGCAGGATTTCTGCAATTTCGCCCCAGTGATTGCTTACCACATCCCACACCGCCAATGCACCAAGCGCCATCAGCGCTATGCCAAGTGGAATGTTCGCACCGCTGAATGTGAGGATCGCGCCAAGCGCAAGAAGCGCCGCTCCTGCAAATAATTCTGTGATTGATGTCAGCTGATCCTTTACCATGGCGCCGAAATCAGGCGCTATGGTATCAGCGCCAATTCCGCCGCCCGCTCCGGCGCTGCCACCAGTTCCGGAATCTCCTGAAAGCTGATTGATTTCATCAAATGACGCCATGCTTTTGCCGGCTTTTTCTGCCGCATCTCCAACTCCAGAGATTGCTTCCGCTTCTTCTCCGTATGCCGCAGCGGCTTCCGACGCAGATTTTGAAAACGACGTTCCGAACAGCTTTGAAACCAGTGTTGCAAGTGCGTTTACGATTCTGGTCAGTACGTTCACGAGCAGGACAAAAGCCGGAATAACCACCTTCATAATCGGCTGCGCAAGCGTGAGCAGAGCGCCCTTCAGCTTTGCAACTGCCGCGCGTGCTTCGTCGCTTTTCATGATCGTTTTTCCGATCCAGCTGCGCAGTTGTGAAAGGCCGCGGGAAATGACTGTGAAAACCAGCGCACGATTAAACAGGTTCCCGAGCCTGCGTCCGAACTTATCCATGCTTTTTTCGACTCTTGCCGATGCCTCCGCCATTTTAGCCGAGGCTCCACTTGCATTTGTGATCTGCTGCACCAATTCTCCAGCTTTAGTCTTTGCGGCGTCAAGCGCAGCAGTCTGGTTTATTACCTTGTCGGTGATCTTTGCGTATTGATTCCCAAGGCTTTCCGCCGTTTTGTTTTGCTGCGCCAGAAGCTGTTCCTGCTCTTTGATCTGCGCAGCAACCTCCGCCTGTCGAGAATAAGCGTCTATGTACTCCGCTGGATTAGCCGAAGCGCTTCCGGACGTGATGCCCTTTAGGCGGTCAGCCTCCGAGCGGAGCGATTTCAGCGCGTCTTCCGTCTGCTTTGCGGACTGAAGCGCAGCGTCCAGCTCCTTTTTAAGCCCGCTCTGCGTTCCGGTGTCCTCGTTCAGCTTTGCTTCCATCTTGTCGATTTTCGCAGACAGCGTATCCAGCTCTTTCTGTGCCTTTTTCGCGTCCGCGTCGACGGTGACCACAATTTTCCCATCTGCCATATTTTCGCCACCTTTTCGGTTGATTTTTGTCATTATTTGTGTTATCTTCCAAGTAAGGAGGGAAGAAATATGAGTGATTGCATTATCCAAATTAGCCGGGACAATTCTTTTTACGGTTCTGGCCTGACCGTCGGCGTTGCATTGGATGGCTGTGATGTCGGCACGCTGAAAAACAGTGAAGAACTTCGAGCTGTGGCCGCTCCGGGCCAGCACGAACTTTCTTTTTACCGGTATCGCCGTCTGGATAAAACCATATCCTTTGTTATTGCCGAAGGGCAGCAGAATGCTTTTTTTACCATCAAAATCAACGCCTCGAACCGCGTTGACGTTGTTGGCGGGCTAAAAACCAAGAAGCAGGCGAAACGTCCCAGCGGTTGCCTGACTGCCTTGATTGTGTTTCTTTGCCTCGCTGTCTTTATCGGTGCGGCCTTTGCTTCCTGCGGGTCGTCTTCCAAGCCCGAAAAGGTTGGGGAATCAAGTTCTTCTTCGCAGCAACCACAACAGCAGACTGATTCCAGCCTCGAAACATTTGACGTTGGGGATCAGGTCGTTCTGGACGACGTGACGGTCACGCTGCTCAGTGTTACCGAGAATTCCGGCCAAAATTACGTCTCGCCGGATGATGGAAAGGTCTTTATTCTGTGCGAATTCGAGATCGAAAACAATTCATCCCGCGATATTGCGTCCAGCACCATGCTTTCATTCGAAAGCTACATTGATGGCTATACAACCAGCCTCAGCCTCACCGCCATGATGAGTTCCGACGAGCCGCAGCTTGACGGCACGATTGCCGCCGGGAAGAAAATGAAAGGTGTCGTCGGATATGAAGCGCCGCAGGATTGGAGTGAGATCGAGATTCGATTCTCTCCAAGCTTCTGGGGTAGCGAAATCATTTTCGAGTATAAAAAATAAGTTTTTCTCGCTGCCGCCCCGGTTAGGGGCGGCTGTTTTTTGCCCCGACGCCCCATGCGGCAAGTAGGTCGGCTTCGGCCTCCGAGTATGTCGTCTTCAGATCGACAATATCCCGGTTGCGCCGGTAGAAATCCCTCTCCTGTTTGTCGAGGCTCTTCCCTCTGGCCTTTTTATCGCGGATGGAAACCACCTGTGCATATAGGCAATCTCCGATTTCTTGATAGTACGCTAGAAACGAATACCAATGCAGGTATTCCAGCGCCCTGACCTCGCAGCCCGCGATTCGGTTGATGGGCGCAATATAGAGGTCGAAGTCCTGCGTCCATGACATGATCTCTGGCTGTTTTCTCTTTTCCCGGTTCTCCTGCCCGTGGTCGATGAAGCGGAAGCACTGGTTCAGGGCTTCCTGATAGTCGCTGACGGGCATTTCGTCGAAGCCGGGATAGAAGATGGTCAGCGCCGCTTCCGCCTTGTCCCGCTCGTCCAGCTCCCTGTCGGTCAGGGCTACGAGGATATCAAGAATCGCGCGGTAATCGGATTGGATCGGATACGTTGTGCCGTTCACTTCGACCGTGGTCGGCAGCGCCCAGATCACTTTTTCCATTTTGCCGTATATTTCGCAATTCTCGGGTTGGTTTTTCGCTGTTCTTCCGCGAAGCTCGTGTCGATCTGGTCGATTACGGCCAGCATGAGATTGCACCAGACCGGCAGGCCGTCAGCCAGCGCGTAGACGTTCATGCTGCCGAAAAGCGCCGTGCATACAGGCTTTGCAAACAGATTGTCGATCATGTCCCGCATTTCCGCGTCGCGGTGGCGGGCGATTGCGAAGATCTCTTTCTTGTCAGCGCAGCGGTCAATCTCGGCCTTATACGCCTCCTGCTTCCCGTCCAGTTCGTCAAACGTGTTGAAGATCTGTTCAACAAACGCGCTGTCCGTCGGGTTGAAGTAAACTTCCGCCGCGTCGTTCAGCTTGAACGATACGATACCGGTTTCAAATTTGATTTCAGGCATTTATGCAGCCTCCTTAATCCGAATCCGGCGTGAACGTGATGGCTCCATCCGAACCGCGCGCTGCGGTTCCTGTTGTCCTGTTTCCGCCGTATGTCACTTCAATGTCCGAAGCAAGAACGCCGCCGCCCTCGCCTCCGTCTGTCGTGACGAGCACCGCGCAGGCGTCATACTGCTCTGCAAACGACTTCCCTGCGGAGTCCTGCAGGTATGTGTGGATGATCAGGCATTTCTGATTTACCAGAGCGGCATGGTCCTTCTCCACGACTGCAAGATTGAGCAGATGGTTCATCACGTCGTCACCGCCTACAATCTCACTGCCGGAAAAGCTCTGTGTCATTTCTGGTGTCTGTGCGTTCGTGTACACGTGCCCCAGAATGTCCTTCTTCGTTTCCTGCCCCCAATCGTAGTTGATGGAGCTCTCCGTCACCTTGACGCCCATCGCCGACCACTTCGATGTGGTGCTGTCGCTGGTGTCCAGAGCGGTAATCAGCATTTCACGGACTGCGCTCTCGCCGTTTTTTGCCGCGATTGTGTATTTATTTGCCATAGTTAAATCACCTCATATGTCAGTTTCATTAGAATTTGATGATCCTCTGTGCCGTCCTCATACCGGGCGAACAGGGCCGAGCGGCTGACAGCTTCCATGCGCCGGACGCGCATCCCGTCGCCCAAATCCGGCGGGTTCTGCATGGCCCAATCCCCGAAGCGGTTCAGCATGGCGTCGCATTTCAGGCGCTTGTCGTTGCTGTTTCCGGGCTTGATGCGGGCGATGATCTTGAATTGATATTCCGCCTCGTGCCCTCCGAGGATGAATTTTCGTGTGATGTACGCGCCCTGAATGGTGGACAGGGCCATACTCGCCGAGTCGGCGGCGAGGAATTCATAATTAATCGTTGCGGCCGGTATGTCGTCGTCCGAGAAGGAATTTGCCCAGATCATCATCTTTCGGGAGATATCCTGTTCTTCCTCCGCAGATACCAGCCTTTTTTGCTTTTCAGAGTCCATTCTTCACCGCCTTGTCCGCTACACGAAGCCATTTATCAAGATTTTCAGCCTTTGACGCCTCGAACCAATGCGATTGCGCCTGATTGTGTCCTGACGTGTTGAACACAAGATTTTTTTCGGTCAGTACCTTTGTCCCGCCTTTCGGCGCGTAGGTGCTTCCGGTCTCCGGGTCTACCATGACTTTTCCGTAGTACAGGAACCGCGCGTATGGGCCGGGGTAGATAATCGCGTTTCCCTCGACCTGTGTTCTGCGGTCGAGGGAGCCGGTCAGGAACGGTACATATGGGGCCGTGTCCTTTCTTGCCTGAAGTGCAACAGCGTGCTCCGCTTTGGTGCATGCTGTTGTGATTGCCTCATGCAGTTCGTCAAATCCGTCTGCTTTTACGCTGAATTTCAGCATATCAGGCTCCTCCGACCTCAAAGTGTCTCATGTCGGCGCTGCCGTAGTCCTTCCGGTCGACCTTCGTAACCTTGTAAACGTCGTCATAGAGCATTTCTAGCGTCTGCTCGGTTTTGTCCGGCTCTACGACTTCACCTTTGATAAAAAAGGTCGTGCCGCCGTTGCCGTCCGTGGAAAGCGTCCACAGGCCGCTTTTATCGGCTGCCCGCCAGAATTCCTGCGGGCCGACGTAGCGCTTTTCTGCGCCCGTCACGCCATCCACAGCGGGCGTGGAGAACGGGATATACAGATTCACTGCGTCCGCGCCTTCAAGCCCGCTCTGGCGGACGTTGGCCGCCTTGGAGGCTTCCAGCAGAACGCCGCGCATGACTGTGATATAGGTCTTCTCCACATCCTTGAACGTCGCCTGGTCTGTCTCCTGCGAGACGTTGTAGATGGTTACGGTGTGGGGGAACATGGACACGGCCCATACCCCCTTGCTTTGAGTAATCCGGTCGGCCCGAGGTACGCCAGCACGATCTCACGGCGGCGCGTCTCTGTCCGCTGCATATCTGCCTGGGACAGGTTTCGTGAACCAAAGCTGCGTGACCAGCCGCCGACCGTCTCGCTTGACACGGGCCGGTCGGTCGTGTAGACGAGGCTGTCCAGCTTTCCGGCGTCCTGCTCCAGCTCGGCCAGCGCACAGACGCAGTTCTGGACGGCTTCGAGTTTATCCCCGGCGGCGGAGCGCGCGCGGCTCATGGTGATGTAATCGACATAAGCCGATGCCTTGCGGGCGAGGCCGCAGAATTGCTCTTCATCCAGCGCCGTCCCGCGGTACACAGTCGCGTAATACTCATAATCGGCGTAGATCATGCTGCGCCCTCCTTCCGGTCAGCCTCCGCACCCGTCATGCAGGCGCGGAGGCTCGATTTTACTTGCTGACGTCTGCGCCGATGAACAGGCCGTAAGGATCGGGCACGACCGGGATAAACAAGCCGCTTGCCTTCGTCCAGGTGGTCTTCGGGTCTGGCGTTTCCCACTGGGTAATGGTGATATACTGCTGTGCACTCTTGTCGGTGTACGGACCATAGCCCTTTTCTTCTGGCGTCACGCCCCACAGGCCAACGCCGAAGGAATTGGCCGTACCATTGGACAGGAATGCAACCTTGTCCTCTGGGAAGAAGCGATACGTCTTTTCCGCGCCGTTTGCGGACTGCGCCTTATAGCGCTGGTCGTTGGTCGTGATCTGGCCGAATCCGAACAGCTCGGTAAAGAGGCTGCGCAGCTTCTCGGTGGTGACGTATGTACCAGCGCCGACCGTGCCGTACACGAGGGTCTGAATGCCCTTGTTGGACGCGAGCTTGCGCAGGATCTTCGTACCGACGACCATTTCGCTCAGCGCGTGGCCGGATGCCGCCGCCTGATCTGCGATGGCCTGAAGCTGGCCGATGATATCAGCGTCTGCGCCGAAGTCGATCTTGAAGCCGATGTTTGCGGACGGAACGCCGTAATCGACGGTCATGTTGAGATTGTTTTCCTTGATGGTCATCTTGCCGGTCGCGATAACTTCCATTTTTGCGACCTCGGTTCTGACCTTGACCGCATCGGCCATCAGGCGCATATCGTCGAAGACGTAGCTCACAATGGCGTTGTCAGCGTATACGCCGTTTTCGTTGAGCAGCTGCACCCGCTCGGACTGGTTGATCTTGCGCTTGATAAACAGCTTTTCAACCTCGGTCTTTTCGAGCGCGGGGCGCGTGGCGATCTCTGCCTCGGTGTCAAAGGCGTGGACGGTCGCCATCGTGGGGATCTGTGCGCCGTTTGCGAGGCGCAGGTACTCGGCCTTGAGGCTTTCGGTTTTCTGATCCGGGAACAGCCGGTCTCCGAGGTAGGCCGGGCGCGCGACGGAAATGTTCTGCGAGAAATCCAGACGGTCAGCGTCGGAAATCAGTTCAAGAATGTCAGGCATGGTGTTTTTCCTCCTTCTTTAGGCCGTAGTCCACACGGGGTACAGGGTCACATTGCCGGTCATTTCGACCTTGGAGACGGCAGCGCCGCCCTTAGACGTGCTCCAGCCGGTCTGGGTGTTGCCGCTCTTGGTCAACGGGTATTCGGTCGAGACGTCGGCATAGGAGCCCTCTGTGTAGACGTTCTCGTCGACGGGCGGCGTGCCGCTGCCGTCGTTTTTGTCGTAGGTCACGGTATAGCCGCGCGTGATCTCCGGCGCGTCAACAAATGTGAAGCCCTTGCCGGACAGCGCGGTCTTTGCTGCGGAGGCCAGCGACAGGCGGTCTGCCAGCACACGGCCCGCGACCATCACGGAGCCGGGCATATTGCCGTCCGTCACATCGATATCCTCAAACACGATGCCGACGGCGTTCGAGTTGTCGGACGGAAACGGCGTACCGGCCTTGACGATCTTGTATTTGCCGTCCTGTACGCCCATCGACGCGGGGATCTCGCGGGTTTTCAGAACGAGGCCGACTTCGCTTTCGAGGAAGTTCGGTCTGACTTCTGCTTTTGTGTTTACAACGATAGACATTTTTCAAATCACTCCTTGTTTGGTGTCTGCGCAAACTGCGCGTTGAACTGCTGCGCGTACATTGCGCCCTTGCTCTTTGCCGCCGGTGCGCCGCCCTGGCCGACAGGCTTGACGAATGTAGGCGCGGGCTTGTCGGACTGGAACGCGGTCGGGTCTGCTTCGAGCTGGGCCTTGTGCCACTCGTCGAAGCCAGTCAGCTCGCCGTCCTTCAGTTCAAGGTGCTTTTCCTTGAGGTCGGCAAGGTAGGCTTTCTCGGCGGCCTTGGAGGAAAACTTGACGCCCTTTGCCGTGATCGCGCGGTTCATAGCGTCGGCGTAGTCCCGGCTTGCCAGCTGCGCCTTGTAATCCTCGGTTTCCTTGGTGTACCGGCCCTGAAGGTCTTCGAGCTGCTTGCGGACGCTCTCGGCGTCCCCGCTGGACTTCCGCAGGTCTTCGATGTCCTTGTCGCGGTCGGCCAGCTGCTGCCGGGCGGCGTTCAGGTCTTCCTTGGCCTGATCCGCTTTTTGCTTCTCCCGGCCGATGTCGCGGCTGTTCTCGTCAAGGATCTTGTCGACGGTATCCTTATCGAGCCCCAGTCCTTCCAAAAAATCTCGCTTCATGGGTTCTCCTTCACAGCTTCGCTTTGTTCTCGCGGGTCGCGTCCGCTGCTGCCCCGTAGTTTAGCGACTTCGGGCCGGTCAAGATTTGATAAAACAAAAAGAGCCAACCTGTATGAAAACCTTACAGGTTGGCTCATCGTGCCATTCCGCGCGCTCGATTGCGCTGCGGTATCTGTATTATTTTTTCAGCTCTTCCGCCTTGATGATCTGCGCCTTGACTGTTCCATCCTTCATGCGCTTCAGTTGGACGCGGAATCCGGCGGCAAGCGCCCGCTCGATGGCGGCTTTCAGTTTTTCGTCGATCATGCGTTCTCCTTAGAAATCAGCCTTGAAAGCGTTCCCCGCTCGTCATCTTCTACCACTTCCCATTTGCCTGGCTTGGTTTTTCCGTTGAGCGGCGCAGGGGCTGAAGCGGAATAAAGGTAGTCCTCGCCCTCATCATCTATGATGCGGAGCAGATCATATTCGACCCCCACGCATTCATAGGTTTTTCCATCCGTCAGCCCGAGAAAACCGCCGCCGAACGTCGGCCCTTTATATCTCACCTTCATTTTCTCTTCACCCCTTTCAGCTTTTCTTCAAAGTGCTTCCCATTTTGCTCAAACCAGTGAACATCATATCGGAAATTGTCTGTTTGTATTATACCGCCCATTTTCCGCCATTGCAACGGTTCCCCGCCGTAGTTTTCAGAAAGGAAACTCGCAACTTTCAACTGTTTCCCGGAATCTCCGCCAGCTATTTCTCGAATAGAGCCAATTTCTGATCCCTTCGGGACAACGCCGTTCACAATCTCCGTTTTCACGTCCAGCGTTTCTTGCAGCCTTGTGATCGGTTTTGCTGCTTTCGCCGCACTGGCCGCAGCCTCGGATTTTGCGTCTGTGTACAGAATCCTTGTCCGCTCCGGCTGCTCCGGCAGCCCTGCGGCATTGCTGAAATCATGGTATTTCGTGTTCAGGCGGCGCAGCTTTGCTGCGGCGGCAGTCTCTTCGTCCTTAAGTCCGGAGGCTTTATAGGCGTTTTTCAAACGCTTCTGCTTGCGAATCGACCGTTCGAGCCGTCTTTGCATCTGACTGGCGCTATATTGGTCGTATTCCTTCCCGTCGAATGCAAACTTGTGATTCTCTGGTTTCATGTCTTCCAGATCGGCGTCTGTGTATGTGCGTTCCATAACGCCGTCTATGAAGGGATGGAAGGTGTGTCGGCAGTTGGCTAAGCGCCGCCGATACCGGTTACACTACCATAGCCGCAGCTTGATACAAAATCCGGATAATTGGCGTCATTCATCAACCCACCTTCTTTCTGCATTTATGCGGCGGCTCTGTTAAGGCTCTTTCTATGCTCCACCCAGCATTTAGCCTCCGTCGAATAGAATCCCTTGGCGCACCTTTTAGCTGCTCCCATTCGGATACGGAATGTGTTTCCCCGTTGAAGCTTATAAATCTATTCGTCCGCTTATTGTTGGCCTGCTCTTTCATCGTCACCCATCGGCAATTCCCCGGTTCATAGTTTCCGTTTACGTCAATTCTGTCGATGGTCAGCGTGTCATTGTACCCACTTTCCGCCGCCCACTTTTGGAATTCAGAAAAATCCGCTTTCCATAAATCATGCAGTGTAATCCCGCGGCCACCATAGTTCTTGTATTCTGGTGCATTTTCATCAAAGCACCTTGTCTTAATCCCGCTCCATATCCTAAAAAGTCGAGTGTTCGTTCCCCCGTGCTTGTAATTGATTCTTTTCATTCTATCACTGCACGTCTTTTTCCTTTTGCAACCGCAGCTTGTACTTAGCCCTCTGTTTAAATTCGAGGTACTTGATTCCGTTTTTCCTCCGCAATCACATTTACACTCCCAAATGCTTTTCCCGCCGCGTTTTCCGACGTATCTAACTGCCGTTAAACTCCCAAACCTTTTCCCTGTTAAATCTAGGATTGCTCCCATAATTACCGCCTTTCGTAACCGCCTTATTTTGAACAAACGGAAGACGGTAAGGCAGGCCGCTTTTCACCCCGTCGGGCTATCCGTTTGTTTCAAACTTGTTTGTCCCAATGGAACACGCGCCCCTGCCATTCTGAATGGGCTTCCCAGCCGTTCGGCCCCGGCACATTTCGTGCGCCGTAGTGCGCTGACACTTCCACAAGGTCTGTCTCTAGGTATTCCATAGACTGTATCGCGTATTTCTGGTTTATCGCATTTATTCCCGTCATAACGGCCCGTCTGGCCGCTACGTCTATCTGGTCTACATGGCCGCTCGAATAATCGACCGTCTTGATCCCGCTCTCAGCCAGTTCCCGGATGCTTTGTTGGATTGCTGCATTGTAAGAAATTGCGCCGCTCTGTATCTTCATCGTAGCCGCGTCTAAGGCGTGTTGGTAAGCCTGCGCGGGCGGAAGCATCTTCTGGCCGTTGTCGACCAGGAACCCCAAGGATTGCGTCAGGTTGCGGAATTCGCCGAGCGTCTGCCTGCGGATCGCATCGATATCGGAAGCGTCTACCAGCCTATCAGGCTTTGTCACGTCGGCCAGCGTAATGAGGTCGTTGTAATAGCGCTGGTTACGCTCCACAACGTCGTCGAGCAGCTTGTTCAGCTTCTCTTCGCTGACGTCTGCCGTCTTCTGGATCGCCTTTCTGATCTTTTTGAGATCAATGCCGTGCGACCGCAGCGCCCGGATATCCTGTACCGTGACTTCGTTCAGCTGATCGGCAATTTTAAGCCGGGAGCAGACTTCATCCAGCAGAGTATCTTCCAATGCCCGGAACGACTCTGCGAGTTCTTCCGGGAGGGCATCGAGCAGTTCGGGTTTGAACGGGTACTTGGCTTTTCTCATTCGATCTCAGTCGGCGCATTCTCGTCTACCATGTCCTGCGCTTTCGGCAGCATTGCCTTTGCAGTCGCTTCGTCCTCGCCGTACCATTTTGCGCGGTATTCCCAGTGGTTCAGAATTCCATCAGCGAGGTCAAGCCGGTCGTTTGCCCGCTCTTGTTCCTTCTTCTCAGCGTCGTCAAGGATGGAATCGCCCCAGCTGTAATCAGTGCTGTACGTCCCGGCAGGCGCGAGGTTGTAGAGCGTCGCGTATGTATCGAGCGCGTAGAGCAGGCTGTCAAACGTATGTTCAAGCGCCGTCTGAATGCTGTCGATCAGCACATATTTGCGCTGCTTGCTGTTGCGGATCTCCGTCGCGGTCTTCTCGACGGTCTGCGGATCAGAGATATCGCCATAGGCCAGCCCGACGTTAAACTCGATGCGGCGGAGTGTGTTCTGGAAGCCTCGGTAAATCGCCTCGTCGCGGATCTGCGGCTCGATGTACTGAAAGAATTCGCCGGACGTGGAGAACGGCCCAAGCTCGAACATGCGCTTGTTGAACATGTCCGCAGTCGAGCTCGTGCCGTCCATCAGGACTTTGCGCTCGCTGGAGCGGTATTCCCAGCGCAGGCGCTCCCACTGCTCGTCGGCCTGCTTGATAAGCTGCACCGTAGCCGCGTCTCCGTAGACGGACATTCCGCAGGGGCTGTTTGCGTCCGTTGTGTTGGCCGCAGGCGGGCGGAAGTACGCGAAGAGCGGCCCGCTCATATTCTGGATCGCGATCTCCGGCTGAATGTCCGCCCATTCCGGGACGGCGTTCAGGGGCGCTTCTGCGCCGACTGTGCCGGAAGCGTCGCTGTAATACGCTTTATTGCGGATCGTGTATGTCGTGCCGTCCAGCTCGTGCGATTCGAGGCGGATATAATATTTCCTGCCCACCTTCGCGGGCTTATCCCGGAAGATGCCGCCAATGCAGCGCCCGGCAGGATCAAATTTCGTCGGCTGGAATGCCGCCGCGCCGGTCACGTCGACCAGCAGCTGCTCGCCGTAGATATACGGCTTAAATGCCACACCGCCGAGCGCAAGTCCCAGCTCTAAGGCGCTGTGGAAATTCTCTTCCGCCCGCTCAAAGCACTCTTTCAGATAATCCGCCCGGGCGCTGCCGGTGATGTTGGCCGTCAGCTCGGCCAGCGTCGGTCGTGCAATCTCCCGGCAGATCGCTGCCGGAAGTCCGACAGCAGTAACATCGCACGTCTGCCAGGGCGGATTTCCGGTAAACATCGCGTACCAGAGGCTTATATTCTGCTCCATCTTCTGGCTGACCGCCGGAGATGCGCCAAATTCCCGCTCGGCCACCGCCTGCGGGAAAAGCATATTCCGGAACCACCCTCGAATGTTTGTCAAAAGGTTCATTTCTTGATTTCTCTCCTCAAAACGGTCATGCAAAAATAGCGGATACTATCGCACACGTGGTCGTTTTCTTTTATCACGCGGTCTTCGCCTGCGTTTTTGTCCCAGCTATAAAGGCCAAATTCCCGAAACGCGTTTTTGCAACTCTCATGGAATTTGATTATGCCGCTTTTGATGCAGGCCCCCGTGAAGCGAATGCCGTCCAGCACGGCGTTGTTTGCTTTCCATACAGAAAACTTTCCGTGCCGCCGGATGCACTCGGCAAAGGACGCTGCCGATGGGTCGAGCACGACACGCTCAATGCGGTATCCGTCCGCGAATGCCTCTAAATCCTGATAATATTCTTCGTCAGTCTTCTGCCGCCCGCTCTCGCGCCCGCTGTGGTAATATTCTTTCTCCATGACGGCCTTGCCGCCATATTCCCGCCACAATGCAAAGACGGTAGGGTTCTGTGTGCCGTAGTCCGATGAGATCCAGTACCGCCCCGGCCCGCCCCGCTCACTCGTGATGTTTCTGGCCCCATCAAACATCGGGTAAACCAGACCCTCGGCGATTCTCCAGAGGCCGAGAATGTACCGGTCGTAAAAAATGCCGGAATACATCGCCTTTGTCCGCTCGATCATCTGCGGTGTCAGGATCGGGTTATCTTCCAGCAGGAAGTGTAGGTGCCGCGTGCCTGCGGGCGGCTGCTCGATGTATTTTTTGTACACCCAGTTCGCTGGGCTTTCCGGGTTGCAGTTCAGAAAATATTTCGGGTTCTCGAATGAAATCGCGCGGGCTGTTGCCTGCTCCACAAATGACTGCGGCATCAGTGCAACCTCGTCGAATAAAACGCCCGCGAGCGTAATGCCCTGGATGAGCATATACGAGCTTTCGTCTTTGCCGCCGAAGAGATAAAACCAGTTGACCCGCGCGCCGCAGCGGACTGTCAGGACGCGCGTAGAAACCTTGTAGGACAGCGCCAGCGCCGCTCCAAGTCCTTCGACCTCCATCAGCGGGCGAAGGATGTTCCGTTCCGCCGACTGCACAGTCTTCCCGCAGATTGCGAAATTCGTGCGGTCGTAGTTCTGCATGGCCCACGCCAGGAATGCCAGCGTCATGACCGTCGTCTTTCCGGATCGGACGGATCCGTCGCAGATCAGCGTTGTCTCGTCCGTCTTGCAGAAGTCGAATATCTCCCTCTGCTTCCGGGAAAGATTTTTAAGGCGCATCGTTCTTGCCGCCCGTGATCGCGGAGATCAGCGCCGCAAACGCAGCTGGGTCTCCGTGCCGCTCGTCCTCAGATGCCCAGCCAAAGTTGCATCCGAGGCTGAATTTTGCGCCGTTCGAGCCGTCTTTGTCATAAAGCCGCGCCTCGGCATAGGCTTCGCAGCGGGCCTTCGCGCGCGTAATCGTGTCACGATATTCTTCCCGGCCCTGATAGTCCAGCAGCACCTTCCTCCCGGACAGTCCGAGCGCCAGCGCAAGCCCTGTGACGGTCGGCGGCTTCGCTCCGACAATAACCGGCTGGCCGTGCTTGTCGTAGACGGGATTGCCGCGCTTATCGAGGCGCTGCGTGCCTTCACAGCTTGCGAAATAGGCGTCTATTGCCCGTTCCATAGCCTTTACGCTTTTGATTTTTCTCGGCTTTCCCATCTCCCCGCCTCCTTTGCGCCGGTTTTGTTTATGCCAAAGCAGAGACGGGTATGCTCCGCCCCTGTGGCTTATATTTTATCATGGCTTTTTGCCTATAATCCCCCAGCTGGGGGATTTACCTTTAATTTTTTCGGCGCCCGATCAGGCTGTCCGTTGAGACGTCAAAGAAATCGGCTATTTTTACCATGGAATCAACGGATGGGCAGCGTTCGCCCCGCTCGTATTTGCGGATGATATTCCTGGACAGGCCGCAGCATTCCCCTAGTGCTTCCGGTGACATGCCGTATCGCTCCCGCAGCTTCCGCAGTTGCGCTGGGAACCCGGGCGGTGGAGGCGTGCTTCTCTTCCCGCTGTTCTTTCTGCTCACGGTCTGCATCCTCCGTCCCTTTCTGGCTCTATGCCCTTGCAATCGGATATATGGCGATACTTGGCGCAGCAATTCTCGCAGCGCCAGTCGAAGCAGATGCAGTCTTTCCGGGTGCATACCGGCTTTCTTTCTGCATGCGGGTGCTTATTGCCTTTCTGGCTCATGTTGATCGCTCCTTTCGCCCTGAAACGCTACACATTTACAAGGCTTAATTTAAGCGGCTCCCGGTCCGCTTGCGCTCTTCTTTGGGGTTGTATACATATTTAAAATAGAGATAGCCGTACTTCGTGCTTCTGGACTCTACGAGGATATAGCCGCGCGGGGCTACCGGCGGGTGCTTTGGCGAGTAGTCCCGGACGGCTTCCGTCGCGGGCTCTGGCTCGGGGCGGATACAATTTCGCGTCGCCTTGTACCGGTGGCCGCCGAATTCTTTTCTCCAATGCGCGTGCAGGTAGCTGGCAAGGGCCGTGTAGTCCTGCCCGTGGTCAACCTTGTTGCCCTGCTCGTCTATATAAAAATTGTGCTTTCGCAGGTGTCGAACCTCGATCACGCTGCCAAGCCCCCAGAGTTCTCCGATGGCTTCTTCCGGGATTCCTTCCGTAACCATATGTAAATGGAAGCGATTGGTTGTTTTGCCTCTGCCGTAAACCACAACGATCTTTGCCTTTGGATAGTGATACTGCATCCGGCGCACAAGCTTGTCGCGCACCTTGCGCATTTCGGCGGCGGTATGTACCTCATTCTCTGCATCCAGCGTCAGCGTGGAGTACAGACTTGTGGGTGAGAAGGTGGCATTCATCAGCGCAATAAAACGGTCCAGCGAGAGTTTGCCGTTAAATTCGTCCTGCTCCTCCCGCGTCTGAAAACGCAGCTTCCGTGGCTTGCTGGTCTTCGGATTTGCCCCATCAGATACGGTATACACGATCTGTGTGCATACCTTCCCGGCAAATAACCGGCGCTTGTGTCTTTTGGCCATGTTCTCAACTCCTCTTCCATTCTGCCCGCTCAAAGCGTGGCCGGAGATTCCGGCCACAGTTTCAACGGGTGCTTGTGCTGCTCATTTGTCTCAGCAGAGTAATCACATTGACTTCTAATGCCGCGCATCTGGATTCAAGATCTGCAATTCGCTCTTTCATTTCGTCAAGCAGTGTGTCCATGCGGTGTCTCATGCTGCGCAGCTTGAAAAATGTCAGCACGCCCAGCGCGATCCACTCCAGCGCGGCGGCAAGGCTCAAAATCTCAATCAACACGATTGTCACCTCGCTCCTCTCTGGCTTTCTCGATCCGCATTTCCAGCCGTGCGAGTTTCTGCTGCCGGATTTTCTGCACTTTTTTCTTGGCGCCATACAGCTGCTCCAGCTCCTCCAGCACGATCTGCACGTCTGCAATCTCCTCGGCGATCTCATCAAGGTTATCGATCCGTCCAACCCCAAGACCTGTCCGCGCCGCAAATATCGTCCGCTGCGCCTTGCACAGTTCCTTCGTCAGCTCTGCCATTTCTTCGATGGCAACCGCGAGCTGCAGATCCACGCCGAACGTCTTGATCGCAGACCAATAGAGTTTCCCCGTGTCAGTCATTCCTGCGCCGCCTCCATTTCCTTGCGCTCTTGCATAAAGCCGTGCAGGAACAGCTCCAGCAGCGCGGCGGCGCGGTTGCACAGATTTGTGAAATCCTTCTTGCTGATCTGCAGCTTGCCGGTCGTAATAACTTCAGTCTCCGGGCGGCCAATAATCTGAATCGTCGGATTTGGCACCAGTTTCTTTTGGCCGTCCTCCACTATGAAAAGCGGCGGCGTGGACTGCTCCATGACGATGCGCGGCGGGTATGCCTCGCCCCTGAAGCTGGTATCCCAATTCAGCTTTTCGTAGTAGGCGACAAAATTGTCGAGGTCGTGCGCAAAAGTTCCCATGATTTCTGCCATTTTAATGCTCCTTTCATACTTCCACGCACTCATCGGCGCGGATATTGATGCGTTTGCCTCCGGACTGGATCACATAGCCGTACCGCTTAGTGTTTGTGGGCGGGCGGTATTTTTCTGCCGGGTAAGTCTGCCCGACGGCCGGGCTCAGCTCCGGATAGATCTCTACCGGCTTTGTGATGCGGATGTTTACCCGGCTGTGCGGCAGGCGGAGCTCGCCGTTTTCGGCGCGCATGCGCTCTCCGCATTGTATGTGTCCTTCTGCCCGCACTGCTTTGATGTTTGCGTTCCTGCATTTCGGTGAGCAGCACGGCTTGTATGTGCTGTACTGCCGCAGATAGCTCGGCGTCCGGTAAAATTCCTTCCCGCACTGCGGGCAGATCAGCTTGACTAATTCCTGTTTCATGCGTTCACATCCCTTTCGTCTGGGGGCCGGTATTCCGGCCCCCGTAGGCAGAACGGGCTTTCACCGTCTGCGCACCGGCGCGCCGCGCTCGCTTGTCAAACGCTGCGCATTTCCGGGCGAGCCGCCCTTGACTGCCATCAGGCGGCTTATAAAAAGGAGTCAAGCGATGCCGTCAGGCGATGCCGACCCGACGGTGGGGTAACGTTGACTGGTTCCGTTCGCGCGCACGTCCCACACGCGCTTTTTTTATCCCCGGCGCACGGGCTTGAGGGTTTTACCGTGCGCCGGGTGCAAAGCCGAGGAAAGTTCCCCCCGCAGCCGTCTCAAGGCAAAGCGGCTGCGGCATATGTCCAAAAAATAAGGTTCCCCGGCTGATTGCCTATTCCTTGGTGCTGATATCCTTGTGCAGCAGGCCGTCCTCGCTCTTTTTGAACGGCAGCGCCTTGCGCCGCGCCTGTTCCTCCGGATTCCAGCCGCACCGTTCGCAGAAATCCGGTGCGAGTTTTGCGTACTGGCAGGCGTTTCCGCCTTTCGGCAGGCCGCACACTGCGTGCGGGCTGCTCTCGTTTTTTTCTTCCGGCATGTTTAAATCTCCTGTATGTCGATTCCAAATTTTGATCGCATGAATTTCCGGTTACGCAGATACTCCTTTGTCCGCGTCGGCTTGGACTTCACATCCTCGACGACGAGCTTGCCGCCGAATTTGTACGAAAAGTCCGCCGTGTACCGCACCGCTCGGATCCGCTCTCCGGTTTCTGTCATATAAGATTCCTGCAGCGTGAACTGCTGCTGCAGGCGCAGATCGGAGATAATGCCAGCCCGGAGCATCACCATCAGCTCGTCGTACCGCCGCGCCTCCTTCTGGCTGTCGAAGCGCAGCTCTCCGCGCTCGGCGGGCGCGCTGTGATACTTCGAGGCCTTCTTCGGCGCCGCGGCAGCCCCCGGCATCTGCTGCCGTGCATAAAGCTCCCGCATCCGCGGCGGCATGTCCGCCATTGATTCAAACCGCAGCCCGCTCATTCGGTCGCGCCTCCCGTATTTGTCTTATATTTGCCGTAGCTGCAAAAATCGAATGGATATGCCGATGGAAAAACACCTTTTTGCCGTGGATGCCCGCAGTTTCCATATTCCGTCCGATGCTTGCAGTTCTTGCACCTCACCACCTCCGCAACGTCGGCGGCGGGCACTTTTTGCAACTTATCAAACAACCGGCTTATCCGCATCACGGGCGCCATGCACGCCTCGCTTACCCATTCATTGGCCGCTTTCAGCGCCGCTTCGCGGCTGATATAGCCTTCAAGCATCGTTCATCCTCCTCATTTTTGCTCCGCAGTCCTCGCAGTAAGATGCACGGTAGTCATCCCATTCGTGTTCTTCACCGCAATTTGAGCAGATTTGCATGCCGTCTTCCTCCAGCCATACGCCATACACAATCGGCGCAGCATCGGCAGTGCGCTGACGAAGCAGAAGCGTTTTCACCCGTTGGGGTGTCCAGTTCTGATTTTCCGCGTTGCAGGATTCAAAGTCTGCCAGCGCCGCCTCGCGGCTGATGTATTCGTCAGGCATGGTCGGCCTCCAATTTGCCTTTGTGTTTCTTCACGAGCTCCTTCGCTAAGTTCAAGCCGACTGCAGTATAGTCAAATTCGGAGTCCCCGATAGCCGGTTCAACGCATCCTTCCGTCCCGCCATATGTGCCATGATGCTGTGCGAAGTCACTTCCGTCCGGGAAACGCACTGCATAGCCGTCGTGCAGGCGCTCTATCGTGCATTTGATTCCAAGATCGACGCAAAAATGGTACAACGCGCATATTTCAGTGTATTTTACTGGAAAATCTAACGTTCTTTCCTCAGGTGCCAGCGCCTCCGCGCGCTTGGTGTAATCAGTCATCATTTACCCTCCTGTTCCATGCCTCAACGGCTTGTTCTTCCGTGTCGTAAATATACACACCACCCAAAATCCCGCCATCACATTCATAGCTTGCAATCGGGCATTCCTGGTTTTCCTCGTGAGCATGGTGAAGCATAAAACCAAGCCCACTATAGGGACGTTCTCTATATGCCTCATCATGTAGATTCCCTTCGTCATCGCACAGAACAAGGCTAATTTCACCGCCACAAAACGGGCACGGTTTCAGTTCAGCCATCCTTCTTGCCCTCCATTCTTTCCCGCAGCAGCTTCGCGTACAGGGTGATCGTCAGCGTATCCTCTACCACACCGGCGTTTGTCTTCCAGCGCGGCTTTGCTGTCAGCCCCCAGTTTGCATGGTTTCTGCTCGTTCCGATAGACATGAGGATCTTTCTTGCGCGTTTTCTGGTCATGTCGCGCCCTCCATTTCCTGCAAAGCCTTCTCGGCTTCTTCGCGGGTGAGAAAAACGGTCTTGCCGATGTCCTCACGATATTCCGGCGTAAACCATGTGTCTGCAATTTCCAGATTCGGTTCGTCCGGGTAATCAGCGATTTCGTAGCGGATTCGATAGACTTTTGTACCCAGCTTGCACGGCAGAATCAGGACGCGCCCGTCCTTGTCGGCCTCGGCAAGCTCGCGGAGGCGGTCAAACCCGCCGCACAACTCGGCAATGTCCTCGTAGATTTTTAATTGGTGGTAGATCTCCATCGCGTGCTCTCGCACCGCGAGTACGTCAATCACGCTTCTGCGCGTCGTGTGCTCATCTACCCGCACATCAGGGATTGTCAATCTTTCCATAGTTCTTCCTCCACATACCGCCAGCTCTGCGGCGGGCGGGTAATCGGTCCTGGTGCCAATCCGTATTTTGTCTCCCGCAGGCCGGTAAACTCCCACAGATCGCGCGGGTGGTCGTAAATTCTGAGGTCGGAAATGTGCCAGCCGTAGCCGACGCCGCCGTCCAGATACTTCTCCAGTTCGTCTTTTGTCAGGCAGGCATCCGCAAGAAGCGTATCAAGGGGTGTGCAGTCCATGTTCCAATCGCAGATGCAATATTTCGGCGGTTCACAGTTTCCTCCTACTCTGACGATTCTTTCAAAAATGTTGTCGCATACAAACTCGCCGATGACACCGCCCTGAACCGAACGGTAAATGTAGCACTTAAACGGCGTATCCATCTTCGGGCGCGTCTTGCGCACCTCGATCGCCTTCTGCCCGTTCACAATCTTCTGACACCACTCCTGGCGGATGCTAATAAGTACAGCTTTCATCCCTTTTATCCTTTCTTTTCGTTCAGAATCGTAACGTGGAGTTGCCGTCCAAGCCAGCGCAATCCATAGTTCGTGAGTGCGTACCATGTGCTGACTCTTCCTATTTCTTTTCGGACAACGTCACGCGGCACTTTGTCTAAAATTCGATTTCCGGAAAGCGTGTCTTCATAGTAATTCCTGTATGGACGGTAAAACGCCTTTCCATGCCGGTGATACGGTCGCTTATGGTCAAGCCCGATCATGTGCTTGCAGATTTCGAGCAATCTTGCGTATTCTTCCACCGTAAAGTTCATCTCGACGCCCATATCCAACCCCATATCGCCGATCGCGCCCGTGTATTCTCTTTCTCGTTTTTCCACCCAACTCCGAGGATGCTTGCAGCCGAGCCGACCGTCGCTTGTTTCATAACCGTATTTACCCTCATTTTCTGGGCAGACATCTTCCTGATCAGAAAGTGGGCAACATTCGCAAATCATTCAGATTTCTCCTTCCTCCGGCGAGTCCGGCAGCGGCATCCAGTGAGTAATCAAGTTCTGCGGTACCTCCCAGTTATCGCACGTCCATCCGTCGCTCGGAAAGTATCTGGCCATATCTACAATCGAGCCGCCCGTGTCCCGAAAAGCAACGAGATATTTGCTGAGACGGTCTATTGGCAGCCTATCCTCCACACTGATCCACTACGGCACCTTCTCCCGCAGCGCCGCGTTCTCGGCGGTCAGGCGCTCGATGAGGTCGGCTGCGTCCATCCCAACCTTGTTAACATCGCAGCTTGGCCATGTGTCCACTCCCAGTTTTTCTTTCAGTTCCGCGTCCAGCTGCTCTTTCCGGTAATACGGGCAGCCCGTGCAGTCTTCGTGCAGGCCGCCCGGTGTAGACGTGCACCGCAGTGCCTGCACGATTTCCTGCCCCGTCATGCTGTGCCCTCCATCGCCTTCCCCCACGCGGCCAGTTGGGCGCGGATGGCTGCGCAGAGCTTTCCGACCTTGTCCTCGTCCTCGATGCGGCTGACAGTCTGCGTCAGCTGGTTGAATGCCGCCTGCCACTGGCTGAAATACAGGTGCGCGGCCGTCACGTCCTTGTCGGACATGGCGAGTTTTCTGCGCAGATCCTCGACTTCGCCGCTCAGGCGCTCCTTTTCCGCGTCCGACGAGGCGGTTTCCGCCATTGCCTTTGCCTCCGCCAGCTGCTGCTTCAGGTTCTCCGCCTCCTTGCGGACGCGCTCGATCTCCTGCTCGGTCTTTGTGGTCTGTTTTTTCCACTCGTCGGTCTTCTTGCGCAGCTCCGTTTCCGCCTGCGCCCGGACCTTGGCCTCCGCGTCCCGGATCGCCTGCTCGTCGCGCTGAACAGCGACCTCAACGGGCCGGTTCTTGAGCGCCTCAAGCTCGTCCGCCATGCGGCAGGCCTCGTCCTTCGCGGCGGTCAGCTCATCTTCCATGCCGCGCAGCTTCTCATAGGCTTCCTGCGCCTCTTTCTTCGCGTTCTCGGCACGGAGGGAATCGCTGTTTGCCTGCCGCAGGGCGCTTTCGCGCTCCTGCCGGGCGGCGTCGCGCTCCTTGATCGCTTTTTCCAGTTCCCGGGCGGAAAGATTCTCCGCATCGACCGCTTCAGCAAATTCCTCGCGCTCGTCTTCCGGCACGGCCAGAAGCCGCAACGCATTGGAAATGCTGAGATTTTTCAACGTTGACGATTCTGGCACAGCCCCGAAAATGCCGATCTGCGCCGCGCCGTACTCGTTGAATACCCGCATAAATCTGGTCGCGGTCGCCTGGGAAAACTCTGTGTTTTCCTTCAGCCACGCGCCCCAGCCGCCATACGGGACCATGCTCTTCGCGGCCTCCAGCCGCCTGCCGATCTCGACGCCGTAATAAAGCGTCATGGCCTTTGCCTGCCGGGTCAGCTCCCGGATCTCTGCCCCCAGCTTCTCCGGGGATACCATCAGATTCTGTTCACTCATGCTGCTGCCTCCTTTTTATGTTTCTTTCCGGCAACCTTCAGCCGCCGGATGTGTTCGAGCCACCTGTTCACAAATTCCTGCACTTCTTTCGTCGGCGCACAGTTCCGCAGACCGTGGTTCTGGATCTCCTTCAGCGTCTTCAGTTCGACCTGCAGGGTAAACCACGGCTTGTCCGGCGCATCCGTGCGGCGGATGAAGAAAATGCAGCTTTCTCCGCGCGCCACAGTCGCGCCGTAGGTTCCGACGCAGTGCTGAAGGGCACTTCCCTCGTCGGCCAGCTCTTCCTCGGTGCGCACCGGCCGGATGCAGATCCCAGCATCTTCCCACGCCCACGCCTCCAGCGGCGCGACGGCCTTCTCAAACGCCGGGCGGCGCTTTTCAATCTCGGCCTGCTTCCTGCGCTTTTCTTCTTCGTTTCGAGCGATGCGCTCCGCCTCCACGAGCCGGTCGTGCTCGCGCTTGAGGCTTTTCGGGAGCTGGACGTGCTCGTCCCGCAGGTCAAGCCCTGCGTGCCGGGCCATGTTCCAGTAGTCCAGCAGCGTTTGGATGCCGGACTTTTGCCGTTCCAGATACCGCAGGCAGCGCATGACGGTCAGTCGGCCGCGCAGCAGCTGCATGCTTTTCCCTCCTATGGCGGACGGCAGCAGCGCTTTTTCTCTGCACAGCTTGCTCAAATCGTAGACCTGCAGCTTTTTCAGCAGGTTCCAGTCCTCCGGCAGCTTTACCGGCTCAAACGCCCGCACCATCTTGTATTTCGCAAGATCATCCTGCGTCCATTTCTCCCGGACGCAGAACGCAAATTCCTGCTTGTCGAGGCCCAGCATCCGGGCCGGGCGCTTCTGTTTCCAGTCGATCCATTCCAGCTTCGCGCTGTGCCCGCCATATAAGCCATACCTCTGCGCATCCCGCGTGATCGCCTTTGCGACCATGCCCCCGCAGCCCTGCACGATCAGATTCTCGATGTTCCGGTGCTTCTGCCATAGGCGCAGATACGCAACTGGCCGCGCCTCGTCTCCGGCCGCTTTCATGTATTGGAGCAGAGCCGAATTTTCGATGGTCGTTCCGGATAGATCTTCCGGCTTGCGGAACCAGTTTTCATCCAGCGTCTTGCCCCATCTGTCGTCGCAGCGCTTCACCTGCCGCCAGCTATCAAAATAACGGATCGTGTTCATGAATTTCTGATAGCCTGTCAGCCGGACAGTCTTTTTCTGCTCAAACACATACGCCTCATACGGCCACATCCGGTAGACCTTCTTCGCGTCCTTGCCGATGTTCCGCTCCGCCCGCCAGCCCAGCAGGACGAATTTGCTCCCCAGTTGCCACGGTTCGCAGAAATAGACGTTATCGTCGATCCCGGTCCATGAGAGCTGCCCGACGTGCTTTGCCCGAAGCTCCGCGCCGCACTGCGGACAGCGGAATTTGTCCTCCGGGCCGATCTGCATGATACCCTCCACGAAGCCGAACGGCGCCCAGCCTTTGCCGCAGTCTGCGCCTTTGACTTTTTCCGCGATCCAGCTGCCGCCGCAGGCCGTGCAGGTCACGGAGACTGCGTTTTCCCGTATGCCAGTCAGCGGATCGCGGTAATATGTATCCCGGTAGATCGCGTACTCTGTTTTGAATTTCGTCCGGATGCACCAGTCCAGCGCACCCTCGGACGGCTGGCGGGGCAGAAGCTCCTCATAGCTGCTCTGTTCGCTCATCCGAAGAAATCCTCCAGATTCACGATGTTTCCGGCCGGCGCGGGAGGCGCGGCGGGCTCCGGTTTCGGCGCTTCCGTCTTCTCCGGCAGGCCGAAGTATTTTCGGATGATTTTCTCAGCCTCCGCCCCGGTGCAGCAGCTTCCGTTTTTCTGCGCGAACGCTCTGATTTCGGCCTCGCAGCCCTTGAGGCTCATGCCGCCGTGCTTCAAATCGTCCAGCACCAGCTTTGCCGCCGCCTTATCCGGCGCGATCATCTCCAGCAGCTGCTCGCCGCACATCCACACCGGGCCGCGCGGCCCCTGCTGCTTGCGGATGATCTCCGTTACCTCTTGCAAATATGGATTTTTCATGCTATACTCTCCTTGTACTTGATTTTCACAGAGAAGCGCAGGCTTCTCCGCCCTCGACCGGTTCCAGCCGGGCGAGGGCATTTTTTATCCGAACATCCTGTCCGGCTGATAGCCGAGCTTGGCCACGCTGGCCGTCTGGTGGTATTCCGGCCGCTTGAAGCTGTAGCCCCAGCGCTTGGCCGCCCAGAACAGGGCCGCCGTTTCATCCGCTGCGTGGACGGTCAGCTGCCGCCCTGCGTAATCCACCACGAAATAGTGCTTGCCGGTATAGCCCGGCTGCTCGACGATATCCGCGCGCCTCGCAGGCCGTTCGCCCGGGTAGTCGATGCTATTTTGCCGCATAGCTCTTGCCCCTCCTGTCTTTATTTGCCGCCCGCTCGATCTGCCGGACGGCGGCTCTGTCCGGCTCCAAGCTGATTTTGTCCCGGTGGTTGACATCATAGATGTGGTTGCGGATGCTCTCATAGAGCGTCCAGCTGCAGCAGCGTGTGCTGCATCCGGCCTCGCGGCTTTGGCAGTCCTTCCCGCATGGTGACGGGACCTGCCGCATGCGCGGCGCGTAGATCTGCGCCGTCATAGTGCTTCATCCTGCACTTTCATCAGCCAGTACGCCAGTTTTTGCAGCCGCGTCTCCTGTTTGAGCAGTTCGTCGGTTGTCTCATGATCGACGCGCGGCATTTCGCACAGGAGCGCCCGATCATTCTTGAGATCGTCCGCGTAGGCGTTCACCGCCTCGATCACGTCCGCCAGCTGGTCAGGGCGGAAGTCGATCGTGATCTTTTGCTCCGTCACAGCCAGATCCCCGTCAAAAACGTCGTCAGCGACACGCCGCCGAGGACGGCGGCGATCTCCGCCGCGTGGGCGCACCCCGCAATGATGCACAGCGCGAACGCCACGCCCGACAGCCAGCAGCACCCAAGCCGCGCCAGCCGCCGCATGGCCTTGCGCGTCTGGTATGCCTCCCGGAGCCGCGCCTGCCGCTCCTCGGTCGATTCCTCCGGCTCATACCCGAGCCGCTCTGCAAGATTGGTTCTCATTCTGTCAACTCCTTCATCCATACCGGGCTGTCCTCATGGTTCACGCAGTAGCGCATGTTTTCCTTGAATTCCTCGCCTATTCCCTGCTTGCAGAACGTGGCATAAAATACGTTCAGGATTCGCGCGGCAGCAGTGCTCAGTTCCAGCGCGTTGCCGGATAGCGCATATACCGTTTTTTTGCCGTCCATGCCGATCTCGACGTGTAGCTTCCCGTTATCCATTGGTTTCCTCCTTCGTATCCGGCAGCCGTTCTGCCGATTTCATCAGCGCCAGAAGTCGCTTGTATTTCTTCACCTTTTCCCGGTCGCACTTTGCGAGGTGCGCAGCCCGTTCGGTCATTTCCTCGCCCTCAAATTTGGCTGCGGCGAGCGCTTCGGCCTCATTGTGGGCCGCGATCACAAGCAGCTCCAGCGTGTGCTTCAGCTCAAACCAATCGTCTCCGCTGAGAATCAGTTTCCGCATTCTGCTTATCCTCCTTCGTCTCCGGCACAAATTCCGCCGATTTTACCAGCGCCTCCATGCGTTCACACATTTCGGCCTCTTTTCTGTAGCTTTCCGCGAGATATACAGCAGGCGGCCTTCTTTCTCCGGTTGCCGTTGCAGCGCGTCTTTCATGCTCGGTCGCCGCAAGATTGGCTCTGATCGACGCCATTTCCACCATAAATTTCAAGTTGACCCATTGCTCAGCTGTAAGCATCAGCTTAACCACTCCGCTTCTCCTCCTTCATCTCCTGCATC
>OHCR01000201.1_pt1 | contig 39025 bp, 36 predicted proteins | sample 1566831 | NCBI WGS metagenome assembly OHCR01 (sample SAMEA3879516, study PRJEB24766) | human gut metagenome | biome: human-associated habitat; feature: feces | place: USA | collected 1985/1987
AATTGATGATATGGACAATTTGTCCTTGGCACGCATCTTGTACTGTATCATAGTTATATTGAGTATCTGTGAATAAATAGGTAAATTTGCACACTTTTTTGAATATATAGGAGTACGTATGAGACAATTAAAGATTGAGAAGTCGATCACGAGTAGGGACGACGCAGTGATGAATCGCTATATGAAGGAGGTTGCTAAGGAGGAGATGATTACCCCTGAGCAGGAGGCTGAATTAGCGATGCAAATACAGCGGAATGACGAAAATTCGGAAGCTGCTGTGGATAAACTGGTGCGTGCCAATCTCCGATTTGTGATTAGTGTGGCAAAGCAATATCAGGATTTGGGCCTACCTCTTATTGACCTTATCAATGAGGGTAATCTCGGTATGATACGTGCAGCTCAAGGTTTTGATGGCTCACGTGGTTTTAAGTTCATTACCTATGCAGTTTGGTGGATACGACAGAGTATTCTAAAGGCTTTGGGAGACCAAGGGCGTATTGTTCGCCTTCCACAGAATCAAGTAGGAAATGTGACGAAGCTGAAAGCTGCAAGAGATAGATTTGAGCAACTTCATCAGAGACTTCCCTCGCCAGAAGAATTGGCAGATGAGCTCGATATGGAGGTGGATAAGGTGATTGATATTATCCAAATCGATAAGGGTGAAGTTTCTGTTGATAAAACTTTTGATGACGGCGAGTCTAATACCCTTTTAGATGTCTTGCAAGATGAAGATGCTAGAGATGTTGATGGCGGGCTTATTGATGAGAGTTTAGTCAATGAGATTCGCTCGGCTATGCAGTGTCTTTCCGAGAGGGAGCAATATGTTTTGATCCATACATACGGCTTAGGTGGAGAGCAGGAAATGAGCCTCGATGAGATCGGATCTGCAGTAGGATTGAGCCGTGAAAGAGTAAGGCAGATACGTGAAAAGGCAATACGCCAATTACGTAAGAATGCTGATGAAACGCAACTGAGAAGCTATCTTGGATAGTAGAAGCTTTGCATTTGTCGTGATTAATGGGTCTCGAGATTGGTACACCAAATTCGAGACCTCATTAATAGAAGTGAAGATAAATATAAGTGATTTGACCTAGTAGGTCTAGCTATCAATAATGAAGGAAATGGGAGTTGAATTACCAGAAAATCATGAAGAAGGAATTGAGATGGTTGCTCTCACTCTTCGTGGGATAGGAAGTGCTACACAATCCCCTGATGTGATGGTGGCACTCTTATCTCCTATTGATTCGGATAAATATAAATTGCCAAATGGTAATGAAATGATTTATCCTGTTGCCATTCCTTCTGAATTGAGTCCTATTTTTTTCTCTAAGATAAATGGCCTCTATTCTAGCAATGTAGATCTCCCTAATCTGACTTATTACTTTGAGCTGATTTCTGATACCAAGTTGACGGCACTCCATATATACGAGGGGAGATATTCCATAAAGTCCGAACTTTATTATGTGGGTGAGAATGGTACACGTGGTAGCTTTAAGACTTCTATGCCTAATGGTTTGATGACTGCGCTGGAGCAGCGGTTGGATATCTTAATAGACTATAAGCTTCTCAGTAAAGCGGCTAGTTATTTTGATGTGAAACAAAAGGACTCTCTTTTACCTTCAGATGTTTCTCCATTGCAGTCCTACTACAATGAGCTTAAGTCGCAAGTTTCTAATGGTGTAAAACCTGACGACCCTCTTGTGTTGCATCTTATTAAGATGCTTGCTTCTATGAGTGATGAGCTTATTCAGAATCTACTTGAGGTGGCAGTAGACTCTGAAAACTATGAATGGATTTCTGTACTTAAAAACAGCTAAATCGTGATTGATAGAGATTGGAAAGAGGTATTTAAACGTGAGGAATGTTTGGAGACATCGTCCCTCACCCGCGTTCATTTTCGTAATGTCCAAGGGTATATGGTCAATGGGCAAATGGTAGGAATAGACTTGGTGTTTTGTCCTAATAATAACGAAGATGATCGCCGATTGAGTATCTCTATTCCACCTTCATTGGTGGGCTCCTACAAACTATTGCTACAAGCAAGGATGCTTAAACTCGACCTTCGAATAGATGCGTTGGATGAGTACCAATCTGCTACAGGAATATTCTTGCATAAAGTGATCATTCGAGCTGGTGAAGGAGGGGAGAGAGAAGGGTGGTTTTATACCCTTTCTGATATGGGCGAAGTTAGTTACTGCAGAGTACCTATATACCTAGCGGTTATGCATGCAGTATTACATCAATTGCCTGTAATGGCAGAGGATGCTCTCTTGGAAAAAGACTCACCTATGGTATCTCTAGATGATATCCAAAAACAACTTAGCCATAGTGCTCCTATTCAACTAAGTAAGTCGGCCGTGTTGCAGCTAATGATTGATCAAGAGGAGGCTAATCATGAGTTTTTATCGAGACTAACAGATGAGGAATTGAAGTCCTCCCTTTCAATACAAGAGTTAAAGGAGATCAAGGAGAAGGTGGTAGAGATGGAGAAGTATGAGTGGGCAAAGAGATTTGCTGAAATAATTGAGCAAAAAGAAGGCGATGAAAAGTAATATTGGTGATCTACCCTATTTTTATGCTCCAGATATCAGTAGCTCTTTAGAGTTACCACAAGATGAAGCAAAGCATGCCTTTAGGGTTCTACGTCTTGAGGTGGGGGAAAATGTATTGATTACTGATGGCCTGGGAAACTTATATAGTGCCAAAATATCCAATAATTCACTTAAAGGCCAAAATGTAACCGACCTGGTGCTTGTAGAGACTACACCTCCAATGTGCCCAAAGCTAGAGGTAGCTATTGCACCCACAAAAAATATAGATCGAATAGAGTGGGCTCTTGAAAAGCTCACAGAGATAGGAATAACTCGCTTTTCGCTGGTGGTTACGGAGCATACCATTCGAAGACGCGTCAATATGGAGCGTCTAGAGCGAATAATGGTTGCAGCAATGAAGCAGTCCGAAAAGATCAGAACGGTAGAGCTCAACCTTTTCCCTACACTAAAGGATTACCTTTCGCAACTTACCTATGAGGGTCGTTATATAGGTTATTGTGCAGATACATTTGAGAAAAGAGAGCTGAAAGAGACCTTTATCTCAGGTGTGGATAGTAGTTTCCTTATTGGTCCGGAAGGAGATTTTACAAGTGAGGAGGTTGCATTAACTCTCAGTCATGGCTTTAAGACTGTATCTCTAGGAAGTGAAAGACTACGAACCGAAACTGCAGGGATCTATGTGGGGATCCTTCATCATATTTTAAATTAATCAATATCTTATGTCCTATAATATTGAAAAGATAAGAGCTGACTTTCCAGCTTTAGATATAAAGATACACGACAAATATCCATTGATATATCTAGATAATGCGGCAACGACACAAAAGCCAAAGCAGATGCTAGATGCAGAGTATCTTGCTTATACCACTCGTAATGCCAATATACATAGGGGCGTGCATACGCTCAGCCAGCAAGCAACAATGGCTCATGAGAATGCTCGAGAAGTGATAGCAAGGTTTATCAATGCTAGGGAGGCAGCAGAAGTTTTATTTACAAGGGGGACTACTGAAGGCATCAACATGGTTGCGAGTATTTTTTGTTCGTCTCAAATGCAAGCTGGCGATGAAGTGATACTTAGTGCCATGGAGCACCATTCAAATATAGTCCCTTGGCAACTTCAAGCTGAGGCGCGAGGAATAAAGATTAAGGTCGTTCCTTGTTTTGATAATGGTGAATTAGATATGGAGACTATGAAGTCAATGTTTACCGATCGTACTAAGTTGGTTTCCATTTGCTACGCTTCAAATGTATTAGGGACGGTTAATCCTGTAAAGGAGATTATTGCTCTTGCACACTCCAATGGTGTGCCAGTGCTTTTAGACGCAGCACAAGTTATTGCCCATCGTAAGGTAGACGTTACTGACTTAGACGTTGACTTCTTGGCTTTTAGTGGCCATAAAATATATGGTCCTACTGGAATAGGTGTGCTTTACGGAAAGCGAGAATGGCTTGAAAAGCTTCCTCCTTACCATGGTGGAGGTGAAATGATACAGCACGTGAGTTGGGAAAAGACTACCTATAATGAGTTGCCTTATAAGTATGAAGCTGGTACCCCAGACTTTATCAATAGTGTGGCTCTTGCCGAAAGTATCAATTATGTATCAAATATTGGATTAGATAAAATCCAAGCCTATGAATCTATGTTGCTTTCGTATGCAACGGAGCAGATGCTCCATATTGATGGGTTGAAGATTTATGGTACTTCTGCCGACAAAGAGGCTGTAATCAGTTTCTTAGTGGAGGGAGTACATCCGTACGATTTGGGAGTTTTGCTTGATCAACAAGGTGTTGCTATTCGTACTGGTCATCATTGTGCCCAGCCATTGATGCAACGTTTTGGTATTGAAGGAACTGCTCGGGTTAGTTTCGGACTTTACAATACCAAGCAAGAAGTAGATAGTTTTATTAAATCTGTGAAAAAGTCACTAATCATATTAGGGTAATATGGACGAGAATCAGAATCGAAAGAAATATCGTCTTGGATACGCACTCGGAGGGGGTGGGGCTAAGGGATTTGCTCACCTTGGCGCTTTCAAAGTATTTGAGAAGTATGGAATTAAGCCAGATATTATAGCTGGAACTAGTGCGGGTGCGTTGGCAGGAGTCTTGTATGCCGATGGTTTTGCACCTGAGGAGATAGCAGATCTTTTTAGAGGACATAAGCTAATGGACTTTGCCGAACTAAGTCTATTTTCAGGAGGCATACTAAAGCCAAGTGGGGTAGCAAGAATGCTAAAAAAGAACCTCCGTGCTAAGAATTTTGAGCAATTACAAATCCCATTTGTCGCCGTTGCTACGAATTGGGAGACAGCAGAGATAACAGCCTTTAGAGAGGGTGATGACTTGGTTTCGGCGGTCGTGGCTTCTTGTACAGTACCTATCGTCTTTCAGCCACTTAAAATAAAGGGGGTTGAATATGTAGATGGTGGAGTGCTGAAAAACTTCCCAGTCTCTGTAATCAGAGAAGAGACTGAGTGTGTCGTGGGCATTAACTTGTACCAACTCAGTCCTTTTGAATCCCCATCAAGTATTAAGAGCTCGGCGATGAGATATTTTGAAATTATCTCAAAAGCCAATATGAAAGAGGATATTGAGTTGGCAGACATTTTGATTGACATGAAAGGTCTTAAAGACTACAAGATGTTTGAATTAAAGGCAATTGACGATATCGTTAATCAAGGACAAGAGACAGCATCGGCTATTATAAGTGATTCAAGTGTATATCAACAGTTATTGCAGAAGTCTTCAACCGAATCTGTTTGTAAATAAATAGAGCGATTGGTTTGTCTATTCAACTGAAAATGATTACCTTTGCAGTCGGATTTTATTTTCACAAAATAATAGATTAATAATTTATGATGAACAACTACGAGACCGTTTTCATTTTAACTCCCGATTTGTCTGCAGACCAGACAAAGGAAGCGGTAGATAAGTTCGTTGGCTTGATTACCGATAATGGTGGTGAGCTAGTGAATCGTGAGGAGTGGGGTATGCGTAAGCTTGCTTATCCTATCCAAGCAAAGTCTACTGGGTTTTATGTATTCTTAGAGTTTAAGAGCGAGCCCTCTTTTATTGAGACGCTAGAGGTAAACTATCGTCGTGATGATAGGGTGATTCGTTTCCTTACATTCAAGCAGGAGAAGTATGCATTAGAGTATGCTGAGAAGCGTCGTCGCAACCGTAAAGAGCCTGTAAAGAGTGAAGAGGCAAGCAGTACAGTATCGGAAGAAAACAATTAAAGTAGACGAAAGTAAAGATTATGGCGAAAAAAGGAAAAGGTAAGTCAGAGGTGCGTTATCTTACACCACTCTCTATAGAGCGAAATCGTAAGAAGTATTGTCGCTTTAAAAAGGCTGGGATTAAGTTCGTAGACTATAAGGATCCTGAGTTCCTTAAGAAATTCCTCAATGAGCAGGGTAAGATATATCCACGTCGTTTGACCGGTAACTCTCTTAAAATGCAGCGTCGTGTAGCACAAGCTGTTAAGCGTGCTCGTCACTTGGCACTTCTGCCATACGTGACAGATATGATGGCATAGGGTTACTAATAAATAGCAAAGAATAATAATAACTTAAGGAGACAGAATATGAAGATTATTTTGAAAGAAGATATGCCAAATCTAGGCTTTAAGGGCGAGATCGTTGATGTAAAGGCTGGATATGGTAGAAACTTTCTAATCCCACAAGGAAAGGCAGTAATCGCATCAGAGTCTGCGATCAAGATCCTACAAGAGAACCAGAGACAGCAAGCTCGTAAGCTTGAAGCTGAACTTGCGAATGCTCAAAAGATAGCTGATAAGATTGAAGGAACCTCTCTAACTATTGAGGTTAAGACAAGTAATGTGGGCCGTATTTATGGTTCAGTATCTGCTTCAATGGTTGCAGATGAACTAGAAAAGCTTGGCTTTACTGAGATCAATCGTAAGATGCTCCAAGTTCCTGGTATTAAGGAGGTGGGTGAGTATATTGCTAGGGTTCGTTTGCACAAGGACGTAACTGTAGAGGTGCCACTGACTATTGTGTCAGATACCCCTATTGTTAAGGCAGAGCCTAAGACTGAAAAGGCTGAGACTTCTGAGGAGGTAGAGGAAACCACTAAGGAAGAAAGTGCTGAGGTAGAGCAGGCGACTACTGAGGAATAATACGAGACTCGATTCTCGGAACTAATAAAGCTACTACATAGTGAACCACGAGGTTTTCTATGTGGTAGCTTTTCTGTTATGGTATAGAATAGGTATCTTTGCCGAAGTACATTTTCAAGCAAATCTTAGAGGGTGTAGCTTTATGCCACATCCTCCTTTTATGCCGAAATTAATTATCAGGTATTTATGAAAGAGCTTTTCCGGACACTCAAGAGATTTATACCACCCTATAAGTGGTATATAGTCGGTAATATATTCTTTAATATCTTAACGCCTATATTGAACCTCCTCGCGTTCTCTCTAATTATGCCCATTTTGAATATCCTATTCAAAATCGATAAGACGATTTATCAATTCATTTCTTGGGATACCATACAGTTGTGGAGCGAGGGAGGATTATCTCGTTTGGGTACAGTTGTCAAGAATAATTTCTTCTACTATATTACCCAGCTTATTACGGAGTACGGTGCTTCGAATACCTTAATTATACTGGGCGTTTATCTTTCTGTGATTACGTTTCTTAAGGTGGCATCGGCTTATATGGGTTTTTACTGCATGATCCCTGTTCAAACCGGTGTGGTAAGAGATATCCGAAATAGTATCAATGATAAGATTATGGAGCTTCCTTTGGGCTTTTTTAGTGATGAGCGAAAGGGAGACATCATTGCTAGAGTGACGGGTGATGTAAATAATATAGAGTCTTCTATCATCAGTTCACTAGAGTCCCTGATCAAAAATCCTCTGATGATATTGATCTCACTTGCAGCCATGGTGGCCATTAGTCCTGAATTAACCTTATTTGTTCTTATTGTACTTCCAATTGCGGGTTATGTGATGGGACAAGTGGGTAAGAAGCTCAAGATGACCTCTCTTTTAGCTCAGGAGCAATGGGGTATGCTGATTAGTATGATCGAGGAAACGCTGAGTGGATTGCGTATTATCAAAGCTTTTCACGCCGAAGAGATGATTCGAAAGCGTTTTTCTAGCTACAATGACACCTTCAGAAACACCTCAATGCGAGTGTCTAAAAGGCAGCAGATGGCGCATCCTATGAGTGAATTCCTAGGTACAGTTACGATTTCGATCGTACTTTGGTACGGGGGATCATTGATATTAGACCAAGCAGGTGGGTTGGATGCTAGTACATTCATTTACTACTTAGTCATTTTCTACAGCATCATCAATCCTGCCAAAGATTTTTCAAGGAGTAGCTATGCTATCAGAAGAGGCTTTGCTAGTCTAGAGCGAGTAGATATGATTCTACTAGCACAGAATGATATTACTGACCCCAAGGAGCCAGTAGATATCGCTTTTCATCATTCTATCTCTTTTAAGGATGTTTCTTTCAAATATGAAGATACTTGGGTGTTGAAGGATATCAATCTTAGCATTAAAAAGGGACAAACAGTGGCCATCGTAGGGGCTAGTGGGTCAGGAAAGAGTACCTTAGTGGACTTGCTACCTCGCTTCTATGATGTGCAAAAGGGTGGGGTGTACATTGACGATACAGACATTCGTAATGTACGTATGCTTGACCTAAGAAGACTTATGGGCAATGTAAATCAAGAGGCTATTCTCTTCAATGATACGATTTACAATAATATCGCTTTTGGTGCAAAGGCTACTCTTGATGAAGTGCAAAGAGCTTCAAGGATTGCCAATGCCGAGGAGTTTATTAGAGAACTCCCCGAAGGCTACGATACCAATATCGGTGACCGAGGTGGAAAGCTTAGTGGCGGTCAACGACAAAGACTTAGCATTGCCAGAGCTGTGCTAAAAGACCCTGAAATACTTATTCTAGATGAGGCCACCTCTGCACTAGATACCGCTTCTGAAAGACTAGTGCAAGAAGCTCTTGAACGCTTAATGAAGGGGCGTACTACCATTGTGATCGCTCACAGACTATCCACTATTACCAATGCGGATAAGATCGTGGTGCTAGAGGATGGCTCAATCGTGGAAGAAGGAACGCATCAAGAGTTGATGGATAAGAATGGTAGGTATGCATCTCTCGTTTCGCTACAATCATTTAAGTAACACCTATCAATCGGTGCTATCCTCAAATAGATAGAGGTAGTCTCCATAGCCTTCACTCTTCATATTGGCTTTTGGGATAAACCTTATTGCCGCACTATTGATGCAATATCTATAGCCACCCTGCTCCTTTGGTCCATCTTCAAATACATGGCCGAGGTGGCTATCTGCTGAGCTACTTCTTACTTCTATGCGTTCATAGCCCAGTTTGAAGTCAGACTTCTTGTTGATACCTTGTGTATTGATCGGTTTCGTGAAAGATGGCCAACCACACCCTGCATCATACTTATCCTTTGAGCAGAAAAGAGGTTCACCAGAGACAATATCTACATAAATCCCATCCTCATTTGTGTCATTATACTCGTTGGTAAATGGACGCTCTGTTGCCTCATTTTGAGTTACTAGATATTGGATGGGTGAGAGCCTCTGTTTTAGCTCATCTTTGCTTTCCGACAATCTTTTCCTCTCGGCAGATCGAATAGCATTGTCTGATGCTATTGATTCTTTCGGTACCACTGCATTCTTAGCAAGACCAAACATTTCTATCGGTACATGGCAATATCCACCTGGTCGATTGCTCAAGTAATCTTGGTGATAGGTTTCAGCCTTGAAGTAGTTCTTAAGGAGTTTCACTTCCACCATCAATACCTTCGAATACTTACTCTGTAGCCGTGCAAGAGCATTCATAATTATTGGCCTATCAGCAACATCAGTATAGTAAACCCCAGTGCGATACTGAGTTCCTCTATCATTCCCTTGCCGGTTAAGAGTGGTTGGGTCGATGATTTGAAAGAAATGGTCTAGTAAAAACGATAACGACACCTTGCTACTATCATAAGATACCTTCACTGTTTCAGCCGCTTCAGTCTTGCCCGTACAGACCTCCTCATATGATGGTTTTTCTACAATAGTATTGGCATATCCCACTTCTGTTTCCACCACACCTGGTAGCAACTTCATATAGTGTTCTACTCCCCAAAAACAGCCCCCCGCCAGATATATTACCAGTATCGTTTCGTTCATAATTCCTTGTTTATTTATTCTTGAAATAGACCACAATAAGCCCCAATGAACTTTTATCATTAAAGTGGAACTTACGCGATGGCAATTTACTGATTTTTTTTGAGAAAATGTTTATCTGTACAGGGGGGTATATTCTCTTCTCCGCACTTCGTGCAACGGTCTCTATTATTTATTATCTTTGCAATAGATTATTGTAGAAAAGGTATCTGCGTTAGTTAATGATAGGAAAAATAGACTTCAGAAAGGAATCAATTAATTCTATTCATTTTATTACTCCAGAGCCACAAGATTATACTTATTTCAAGATAATATGGAAAGGTCGGGTCAATCTCTTTGGCAGTTTATCGCTTCATTTTTTGATATGCGTCATGAAAAGGAAAATGAGACGGTGATTATTGATGCCCTCAAGTCAGATGTGGAGTTCAAAGGCACTAAAATGTTCATCCTTATCTGTGCGATTCTGATTGCCTCTTTGGGGCTGAATATGAATTCCACTGCTGTGATCATCGGTGCCATGCTTATCTCCCCTTTGATGGGTCCGATTATCGGTTTCGGACTAGGATTAGGGATTACAGACTTTAACCTCGTTGGACGAAGCGTCAAGAATCTTGGGATGGCAGTGGCCATTAGTGTCATCACTTCTACTATTTACTTTTTGATCAGTCCTATCAGTGTTGCATCGAGTGAGATTTTGGCTCGAACACAGCCCACTGCTTACGATGTCCTTATTGCACTGTTTGGCGGTACTGCAGGTATTATAGCTGGCACTAGTAAGTCAAAAGGTCAGGTTATTCCAGGTGTTGCGATTGCTACTGCACTGATGCCTCCACTCTGTAGTGCTGGTTACGGGTTGGCTACGTGGCAACTGAATTATTTCTTCGGGGCTTTTTATCTTTTTATCATCAATACTGTATTTATTGGTCTCTCTACATTCATTGTGATCAGACTTCTTAAGTATCGCAGAGTTACCTACGTGGATAAGGTAAGAGGAAAGCGACTAAATAATCTTGTGCTAGTAATCGTGGTATGTACCATAGTTCCAAGTGTGATTTTGGCATACCGATTTGTGCAGGATACGTTCCAAGAGATTCAGCAGGACAAATTTATTAAGGAGGAGATGATCTTCGATAATTCATTCGTACTCTCGTACAATAATACTAAGACCGACTCTGTAGATTACTTCAATGTCAATATCATAGGGGAGGAGATTTCACCCGATGAAATTCAGCGACTTCAAGACCTACTTCCATCTTATGGGCTGAAAAATACCATACTATCGATCAAACAAGGTTCAGATAAATCGAATATCGAAAATCTTAGGCTTTCGATATTGAAGGATATGCAAAATGACTCCGATAAGAGCTACTCAAGATATCTGCAACTAAAAAATGACTCTCTCAATATGGCACTCCGCAATCAACAAGCCTTTTATTTTCAAGCCGAAGCCGTTACTCACGAGATGCAGCAGCTTTTTGATGAAATTACGTATAGCCAATTTGGGGAATTATACTCTTTCCATACCGATTCCATTATGAAGGATTCCTCAATGGTTAGTACACAAGTAGTAGATACCATTCCTTATATCAAGCTATTTACGGATAAGAGAATCAGTGATGAGCGTGAGAAGTTAATCCGTAGTTGGCTATCACTTAGGTTTGATAAGCCTATTATTACTATTGAGCGAGAAAAACAGTAGTGTGATGGAGGCTTTTGCTGTAATAAAATAGGAGGAAAACAAAATCTTGTTTTCCTCCTATTTTATTACAAAGGTCTTGAGATGTTATTTTCGGAATGGGAGCTTGATAACCTCTGCAGGTACTGCTTTCTTACGGATGTGTATGAAGATTTCAGTTCCTGGCTCTTTATAGGCCACCTGTACATATCCTAGGCCAATTCCCTTGCCTAGTACAGGCGATTGCGTTCCAGAAGTAACTCGGCCGATTACCTCGCCAGCTGCATTCTGGATCTCATATCCATGGCGAGGAACACCTTTCTCCTTCAGCTCAAACCCAATGAGACGATTCTTGATTCCCTCTTCCTTTGTCTTAAGGAGTAGGTCGCGGCTTGGCATTTTCTCCTTGCCCTCAACGAACTTAGTGACCCATCCTAGACCTGCCTCTAGTGGATTGGTGGTGTCGTCGATGTCGTTGCCATATAGGCAGAAGCCCATCTCTAGTCGTAGTGTATCGCGTGCTCCAAGTCCGGTGGGCTTGATGCCAAACTCTTTACCTGCCTCAAAAAGAGTATCCCATACTTTGTGGGCATCCTTTATATCTTTGAAGTAAAGCTCAAAGCCTCCTGCACCAGTGTAGCCAGTATTGGAGATGATACAATCTATCCCCGCAAACTTACCATAGGCATAGTGGTAGTAAGCAATGGTATTCAGGTCAATATCCACACACTTCTGAATGGTTTGCTTTGCCTTAGGCCCTTGTACGGCCAAGATGCTTACTCTCTCAGATTCATTTTCGATGGTTACGCCCTCAATCTGGTGCTTTTTCATCCAGTTGAAGTCCTTTTCGATATTAGCAGCATTCACAGCACACATATACCTACCACCATCTAGAAGATACATGATAAAGTCATCTACAATACCACCATTACCATTTGGCATATAAGTGTATTGTGCCTTGCCAGGCTCCAACTTTGTAGCGTCATTGCTACTGATGGTTTGGATAAATTCAAGTGCCTTTGGCCCACTTATTACGATCGCACCCATGTGAGAGACATCAAAGACGCCTACATTTTCAATCACATTGAGATGCTCAGGGTTGATCCCTTCGTACTGAATAGGCATATTGTAGCCTGCAAATTCACTCATCTTGGCACCCAACTCAATGTGGATGTCTGTAAAGGGTGTTTTCTTTAGTTCCATAATGTTGTTTTATAAAGTATTAGTAAATCTCTATTTTGTCACTTTAGTAGTAGCGATCTTCACGATCACCTCCATTGCCTTGACTAGGGAAGGTACTGGTAGGTATTCGTAACGACCATGGAAGTTGTGCCCACCAGCAAAAATATTGGGGCATGGCAATCCCATAAAGGAGAGTTTCGAACCATCTGTACCACCACGGATAGGCTCAATTATAGGCTCTACGCCAGAAGCCTTCATCGCTTCTGCTGCGTGGTTTACGATATACATTTTATCGGCAATAACCTCCTTCATATTAAAGTATTGGTCGGTAACCTCTGCAATGCAGCAGCCCTCTCCATATAGTTCGTTGATGCGCTTTGCCACCTCCTTGATACAACTTTTCTTGAGCTCAAACTGCTCTCGGTCATGATCTCGAAGGATGTAGTGCAATTCAGCCTCCTCCACCGTACCACTCATGCCTACTAGGTGATAGAACCCATCATAGCCATCGGTGTTGCTAGGCAGTGCTTGTGGCAGGTAGCTATTGTACTCCATAGCTAGTAGCTGAGCATTTATCATTTTGTCTTTAGCACTTCCTGGGTGCACATTTAGCCCCTTGAAAGTTACTTTCGCACCAGCCGCATTGAAGTTTTCATACTGTAGCTCGCCGATTTCACCGCCATCAATGGTATAGGCGAAGTCGGCACCAAACTTCTTTACATCAAATTTATCAGCTCCTCTACCGATCTCCTCATCGGGAGTAAAGCCCACCTTTATGGTTCCGTGAGGAACCTCAGGGTGGTCGATCAAGTACTGAATCGCCTCTAAGATAGAAGCAATACCCGCTTTATCATCTGCTGCAAGAAGGGTGTGTCCATCCGTTACGATGATCTCCTGACCCTTGTACTTCTCAAGTTCAGGGAACGTTTTCAGGGAAATCCGAATATCTTCATTTGGGTCTAAGACAATATCGCCCCCCTCATACTGCACAAAGCGTGGCTTGATATCCTTACCACTCATATCTGGAGCGCTATCCATGTGTGAAATAAATCCAATCGTTGGCTGATCCCAATCGCAATTAGCTGGAAGAGTTGCCATTAGATAGCAGTTATCATCTAGAGAAATGTCCTTTAGCCCCATTTCTTCTAGGTCTTTTTGGAGCTCATGGGCTAGATCCCATTGAATCTTTGTACTAGGTGTAGTTGTTGATTCAGGATCCGATTTAGTATCAATAGCGATGTATCTTAAAAATCTATCTACTACTGGGTGTCTCATAACTATTTTTGAATTTTAGTGATTATTTCGTTCGCAATGTTTTCTGCCTCCTCCTCTGTTTTGGCCTCGGCATAGATGCGCACTATAGGTTCCGTATTGCTTTTCCTAAGGTGAACCCACTTGTCGGGGAAGTCTAGCTTCACTCCATCAATGGTCGTCACCTCTGCCTTCTCCCTGTATTCGTCCTCTATCTCTTTGAGAATTTTATCCACTTGTAGGGTAGGGGTTAGCTCTGTTTTTTTCTTGATCATAAAGTACTTTGGAAGGGTACTTAAGATCTCCGTAGGCTTTGCCCCTCTTTTCGCCAACATTGTGAGGAAAAGTGCAATCCCCACAAGGGCATCTCTACCGTAATGCGACTTTGGGTAGATCACTCCACCATTTCCTTCTCCACCAATAAGCGCATCTACCTCTTTCATCTTTGTAGTGACATTAACTTCGCCAACTGCGGCAGCATAGTATTTGCCTCCATGCTTCACAGTTACATCTCGGAGTGCTCGTGTGGAGCTAAGATTGGAGACCGTATTGTGCCCTGGGTAGAGCGATAATAGGTAGTCCGATACACTCACCAGTGTATACTCTTCGCCAAAGGGTGTCCCATCCTCATTGTATATAGCTAGTCGATCAACATCTGGGTCGACTGAAAAGCCTACGCATGCCTTCTTCTCTACCACCAACTTGGAGAGATCCTGCAGGTTGTGTGGCAATGGCTCAGGATTATGGGCAAAATCACCAGTTGGTTCACCGTGTACTATATGGTATTCTTTTACGCCCAGCGCTTCAAGTAGCTTTGGAATCACAATTCCACCAACCGAATTAATCGTGTCGACAGCTACCGTAAACCCTGCCTTTCTTATTGCTTCTACATCCACTTCCGGAAGGGAAAGAACTTCTTGAATATGCCGATCGGTATAGCACTCCTCAGAAACCTCTCCAATTTCCCCAACACTCGCAAATTGAAGGTTATTCGACTTCGCTAGCGAAAGCACCTTGGCACCTTCCTCAGCATTCAAAAACTCACCTTGATGGTTGAGTAGCTTCAGAGCATTCCACTCCTTGGGGTTGTGACTCGCTGTAATGATGGTACCACCATCGGCATGCTCATATGTAACCGCTAGTTCGGTGGTAGGTGTGGTGGCCAAACCGATGTCCACCACATCAAATCCCATACCCATTAATGTGCCAATAACCACGTGCCTCACCTGATTGCCCGAGATGCGAGCATCACGCCCTACCACTATCTTACCACTTTTGAGCGGACTGTTGTCGCGAATAAACTGCGCGTAGGCAGCAGTAAACTGTGCTATATTAATCGGGTTGAGACCATTCTCTTGGTCTCCTCCTATCGTACCTCTAATGCCAGATATTGATGTAATTAGACTCATAATTGATCACTTTTTTCTATTGAACTTCAGCTGGTCGTAGTAGAGTGCGATACCAATATCATTATCGTTTTTGAAAAACGAACTACTTTGGAACGTGAAGGCTGGCCCCTCTCTAAATGAGGCAATCATCTGAATGGTAGATCCGATGGGCACATACTTAAGTGCCAACATCATAGCATTGCAGGCAAAAGGCTGCATACTCTCCTCACCTCTCGTGGAGTTGGGTGCTGGCTGGATGCCACCACGAAAATACTCCATATTAATATCAGCTTGATAAATAAAGGTGACGCCGGGCTCACTGCTTTCTGTAGGACCAATATTGCTAAACGTGGTAGGCCCGCTTTTCATTCGGTCGCCTATAGCTTGATACGAAAATCTAGCCAATATAGGGGTTACACCACTAACAGCCATATCCTCGGTCTTCCCAGCCTCTATCACGTTTATCCATACTCCTATACCTTCACCCACCTCATTCTTTAGCTCCACAAACTCATTGGGCGCCATCTTGAGGTCACTAGGAAGGTCCTTAATCACCTTAAACCCCTTCTTGTCCATAAAAGCTTGGATCTCCTTATGCTCCCTTTTTATCATATCGGTATAGGAGATACGCTTGTTTCTACAACCTGTAGTAGTTAAAATGGCGAGGAGCAGTAGGGAAATATATAAGACTTTCTTTTTCATACGCCGATGGATTAAAAGTTAGCATTGTTGGGAGTGCGTGGGAAGGGGATCACATCACGAATATTACCCATTCCCGTTACAAATAGTAGTAGTCGCTCAAAGCCAAGACCAAATCCAGAGTGGGGCACACTACCAAACCGCCTAGTATCTAGGTACCAATCCATCTCAGAGAGAGGAATCCCTACCTCCTTACAGCGACTGATGAGCTTCTCAAGGCTCTCCTCCCTTTGCGAACCTCCAATGATCTCACCAATCTTTGGGAAAAGCACATCCATTGCACGGACTGTTTTGCCATCCTCATTCTGCTTCATATAGAAAGCCTTAATCTCGGTAGGGTAGTCAGTCAGAATCACAGGGCATTGGAAGTGATTCTCCACCAGATACCGCTCATGCTCCGAAGCGAGGTCTACACCCCAGTAGACAGGGTACTCAAACTGATGCCCATCCGCCACCGCCTTCTCCAGTATCTTGATCCCCTCAGTATAGGAGAGGCGTATGAAGTCTTTTTTAACTACCGACTCTAGTCGCTCAATAAGCCCCTTATCAATCCGCTCATTCAGAAAGGTTAGGTCATCTTTGCAATTATCAAGAGCCCATTGCACCAGGTACTTGATAAATTCTTCGGCGAGGTCCATATTCTCCTTTATCTCGTAAAAAGCCACCTCTGGCTCAATCATCCAAAACTCCGCAAGGTGCCTAGGCGTATTGGAGTTTTCCGCTCTAAAGGTAGGGCCAAAGGTATAGATGGCACCCAGTGCAGTAGCGGCAAGCTCTCCTTCAAGCTGACCGGATACCGTCAAATTGGTGCGCCTTCCAAAGAAGTCTTGGCTATAATCAACGCCTCCCTCTTTGGTACGGGGAGGGTTATTCAAGTCCAAAGTCGTTACCTCAAACATGGCACCAGCTCCCTCTGCGTCCGATGCGGTGATCAGTGGTGTATGGAAATAAAAGAAACCCCTATCGTGGAAAAACTTGTGGATGGCGTATGCCATATTGTGCCGGATCCTAAAGACCGCTCCAAAAGTATTGGTGCGAGGGCGTAGGTGAGCAATCTCGCGAAGGAACTCCATGCTGTGCCCCTTCTTTTGGAGTGGGTAGCTATTAGGGTCTGCTTTACCGTATATCTCAATAGCCGAAGCCTGTATCTCCACACTCTGCCCACGGCCTTGAGATTCTGTGAGTTTTCCGATAATGCTTATAGCAGCTCCTGTGGTGATATCCTTTAGCATTTCGGCATCAAATAGACTGTGATCCACCACCACCTGCATATTATGAATACAGCTACCATCATTGATCGCCACAAAGCTAAGCCCCTTGGAGCCTCTTTTGGTCCTTACCCATCCCTTTATATTGACATCACTCCCCAATTTTGGGGCCATGAGTATATCTACAATCTTACTGCGTTCCATCACTTCTACAAATTAATTTTATTCAAATGCTCCACTCTTAAGGTTATTCACCTCATCTTGAGTTAGGTAGCGCCACTTGCCCCTACCTAGATTTTTCTTGGTCAGTCCAGCGAAGTAGACCCTATCTAGTTTCTTCACGTGATACCCAAGGTGCTCAAAGAGGCGGCGAACGATTCGATTACGCCCAGAGTGAATCTCTATGCCCACCTGCGACAGATCGTCCTCTGTGACATAGCTAATGGCATCAGCATGCATCTCCCCATCCTCTAGCTCTACACCATCGGCAAGCTTTTGCATATCCTCTGCCGCCACCTCTCTATCCAGCCACACATGGTAAATCTTCTTCTTTTTATGCGAGGGGTGGACGAGTTGTGCTGCTAGGTCCCCATCATTCGTGAGAAGGAGTACCCCTGTAGTGTTTCTATCCAAACGCCCTACGGGATAAATGCGTTCCTTGCAGGCCTTCCTTACTAAGTGGGTCACTGTGAGACGCTCCTGAGGATCATCCGTGGTGGTGACACAATTCCGGGGCTTATTCAGAAGTAGGTAAACTTTTTGCTCCGGCCGTACTTCACGACCATTCACCTCTACACGGTCTCGAGCGGTGATTTTGGTGCCTAGCTCCGTCACCGGTGCTCCATTCACCAGGATAGCCCCCACCTTGATCAGCTCGTCGGCCTCCCGCCTAGAGCATACCCCAGCATTGGAGAGAAACTTATTCAGCCTTATCTCCTCTGATAGATCCATCGGCTCCTGATCGTACACGGGTGGCACCATCTCGCTTTTTCTCTTGGAGTGAGCCCCACGTGATGGAGCTGGGGGCCTTCCGCTAGCTCCTTGTCGGCTGACCCTCGGCCTGTTTTTGCGGTTGTTATAGTTATTGCCACGAGGGAATCCTTCACCATACTCACTCTTACCCTCCCCCTCAGCGTAGATTTGTCGCTTGGCCTCTCGCACTTGTGAGTATTGTTCTTTATAAAAACTCCTTTGGCGCCTATTTTCAGTTAAGTCACTTGCGTACTCTGCGCCATACTGCCTATCACTAAGTTGGGGAGCGTCATCCGAAAAGCGACTCCTATTACTTGAGATCTTGCTATTATCCATTTCGCTAATACGGCGTCGTCTCCGCACCTGTGAGCCACGGAAAGGCCTCGGCTCCTCCGATCCTTCCGAGTGGTTATATTGTCTTGAAGTGCCAAGAGGGCGCTTCATGGAGTGCTCTCCTGCCTCACGGCGGTACTGATTCCTCTTGCCATCCTCTCCGCTACTTCTCTCAAGTGGCTCTTGGGATAGCCCTTCTCTCCATTCCATACAAAGTTGTGTCGTTGTTACTACTCCTATTCATTTCATCAACCTCGCTCCTGCAAGGTCCACAAAGTTACAGAAAAGATTAGACTATGCCAATCAAATGCTTTTGCAAGAATGGAGTAGGGAGTATAATATTTTTGTGAGTTGTGCTCCATTAGGGTTGTAGAGTATGTTACACCAAATAAGGTGATGGGACTAATAGGCTTAAAATATGAGCTGAAATTTGGATATATGATATTTCTAGCTTACCTTTACACTTATGAAAACACTAATAGGCATTTTATATAGTTCTAGAAAGACTGTATTTACCACTCAGGAAGTAAGGCTTCTCACACAAGGAGTGATCCCCGCTTCCTCATTACCTGGTCGTTTGTCCCGTCTAGTGCTTAATGGTGATCTTTTGAGGTTAAGATACGGCATTTATGCACTACCCAGCTATGAAATATTTGAGTTCGCTAATAAGATCCAAATACCCTCTTACATATCTATGGAGACAGTTCTTAGGATGCATGGAATTATTTTTCAATATGACAACGCTATCACTCTCGCCTCATACCAACCAAAATTGATATTTGCTCCGTCTGAAAATGTTTTTATATTCAGAAAGCTATCTAACTCTATATTAATTAATAAAAAGGGTAAGGTTATCAATCCAAACTATACAATTGCCAGTTTGGAGCGTGCATTTCTAGACTTATGCTATGTGGATAAATGGAGAACCTATGAAAATATTTCTCCCATAGATAAGGATAAGGTGCTTGACTTACTCCCTATTTATGATAATAAAGCATTAACAAAACGAGTTTCAACTATCCTATCGCTATGAGAATGATGGATACCCACTATTCCTATTTATACAATATCCTTAAAGATATAGCTTTAGATAAGGAGTTGTCTCCACTACTGATACTTAAAGGTGGTACTTCGTTGATGTTCTTTTATGAGCTACCACGATTCTCACTGGATTTGGAATTTACGCTAGTTGATAGAAAGCAGGAACAACTCGTTTTCAAGCGTCTGCTTAAAATAGCCTGTAAGTATGGAACCATCTGTGAGAAGATCTTAGGACCATTTGGGGCTAAAGTCGTTTTAGAGTATGGCAAAGAGAGTCGGACCTTAGAGATTGAGGTCTCAAATCAATACTGGGGGGAAGAGACTGATTTGCTCTGCTTAGATGGCTTTTCTCTAAATGTGATGAGCCTATCCGATATTTATACTCACAAGTTGATTGCATTAGGAGAGGGAGATAATGTAGCTGGAAAAGAGATATTTGATATCTGGTTTCTTGGAGAAAAATATATCATGCCCAATGGTGATATCGTAATGAAGTGGGTGGGGCGTAATTTGGTAGAGCAGCTCTCCCTTGATATCTCTATTTTAGAAAAACTCACTAATGACCAATTAATGTCTTCCCTAGAGCCGTTATTGTTGCCAGAAAAAGCGAAGTGGGCGAGTACCTCTTTACTACCTATGGCAATTTCCTCGCTGCAATGTCGGTTAAGCGCTGAAAAGCTAAAGAAGCGGTTTCGTCGCGGCATCTCACTTGGAGTGAAGTACTCGGAATGACGATCATAATCAGAGCATAAAGAGTCAAACTTGCGATTTTTGAAGATGGGTACTTCACTTTCCAGAAGTTTCAAGCTACGAAATAAGGTGAGCAATCCAGCTAAAAGAGGGTCCTAGAGGCCACTTCACAAACAACTGAAATTCAATACTCTAGTATAAGCCTCAACCGAGATGCAACTAAGCAATCGGCGAGATGCAACTCGGCAAATGCTTAGTTGCATCTCGCCGATTGCTTAGTTGCATCTCAACTTTTACCCTACCAGCATGGGGGGATTTATGGAGGTGCCTAGAGAAGCCCTTTGTCCTAAAATGTGTAACCCCTGGGAATTTTCGCTTTTTACCTTAGTAATTACTAATATTTTGTTTACATTTGCTTCTTTAGCAAGGGTATGAACTATATACAATTTAGAGAGCTCTTTATTGGTGGGGTTGCATTCACTACTAGGCAAGTAATGAAGGTGCTTCCTGAATTCAATATGGCCAACATTTACCGTTGGTGTAAGAAAGGTTATATCATCAAGCTTAGAAATGGCTATTATGCATTTAGAGAGTGCTTAGGCGGTGGAAGGAATAACTATTTCTTATCTCAATTTATCTACAGACCGTCCTATATCAGCTTACAGACTGCCCTATCGCTTTATGGTCTTATACCCGAAGCTATATTTAGTACTACCGCTGTCAGTACACTTAAGACCATGACTTTTAGCAATGAAGTCTCTTCCTTCGCTTATCAAACGATTAGCCCAAAGCTATTCTGGGGGTATGAGCGGTTTATGATGAAGAATGGCAAACAAGCATATAATTTAGCTTCCCTTGAAAAGGCATTGTTGGACTTCTTGTACTTGAATCCATATTACAATACAGAAGAAGACTTTATCGAATTGAGATTTGATGACTATATCATGAATGATGTGCTGGATCGTGAGACATTACTATCTTACTCACAGCGTTTTGGCGTCAGTAGTTTAGATCATCGACTTCGATTACTATTACAAGTGTATTGCTAAATAGTATTGAGATGAATTGATCTTAGGTGTGTGCTATTATGCTGAGGATTGATAATATAAGAAGACTATTGGGGAGTTTTATCCCTGTAGCTCCCGTTTTTAACCATCACGTTCATAGGGAGTATTTGGAAATAGAGATATTAGACTTCATATCTCGGCATAAATACAGTGATAGATTGATCCTAGTTGGTGAGACAGCATTACGTCTCGTCTATAATAATAATAGATTTGCTGAGAAACTTGAATTTCATTTCAAATCTCTTACAAAAAAAGAGTTCAATGAATTGGCAGATGATATCCTTAGATATTTAGAGGGTAATGGATTAAATGTGGTTTCAGATAACCTGGATAACTCTTCTCTAAATTTGTATGGACGAGATATCATTTTTCCACAGCTCCGAGATGATGGGGAAGATATCCATATACGGGTAGAAGCTCATAAAAAAGGTGTAGATTATCGAGAAGAGTATCAATTCATCTCTCGGGCGGGTTTCATTTTCCCAGTTTGTTTGCCACCTATAAAGATATTATGTGCAATGAAAGTTGCCGCTTTTATCAATGAGGAAAGAGGAGCAGATCTTTATGATTTGACGTTTCTCTTAGGACTTGCAAGACCTGATAGTAATTATTTAAGGCAAAAGCTTGGTATGACTTCAGAGTTTGAGATGTGGACCGCTATAGAGAAAACGCTATCCAATGTAGACATTGAGCTTAAAATCAAAGATTGCTCTCACACGCTTCTTTATGGGGAGTATGCAGCGAGGTTATTGCAATTCAAAGAGATGGTTTCTCTTGAATTGGAGCGCATAAAGACAAAAGAAGAATAAGTTTTGGTCCAAGGTAGCCTCAACCTCCAGTGAATATCACTTTGATAGATAAAATCACTGATATTGAAGAATCGTATGGCAGGATGTGCGCTTTTCTTTGAAAATACGATGCAATTGTCAGAAAATATTCTTAGATTTGCAATGGGTCGACCTGAGGTGTATGGGAGTAAAAGCTCCACCCTCATTAAAAATATTGTGTTTTTTGGCTTTAAGCTTGATGAAGAGACCATTTCTATGGGCTTTCTTATTCAACTTATTTTTGTGCCGTATTTTTGAAGATTGGTTTTAATCGCTTTGAGTAAGTGTGTGCCAGTCGGATAGTTAGATGATTATTGTGCCATTCCTGCTTTTTGAAAGCAATCTATGAATGCACAATCCGTATCACCATCTGGTGATGAGTGGTACGGCTGATGTTTCAAACTGCTTGCGCTTCTGTCAAGTAGTGACCCAAATAGGTAAATACATATTGAGCTTAACGATCTCTGATGGTAAGGCTAAATTCCCTATGCTAACGCTACTTAGATTGTTATGCCTTGAAATGTTATTAGTAATTACAAAAGTGTTTTATTATGGAAAAGAAAAGAATTGCCCTAGCTGGGTCCAGGGGTGGCACTGGTAAAACCACATTATCCGTAGTACTCGGTACTATTCTTCGTGAAACCTACGGCAAGAAGGTGTGTTTTGTTGATTGTGACTTTTATCAACATCCTATCTCAGCCCAAAAGCAGTGGGAAGAGGATTTTATTGAAAAGAATAAAGAGCTAGCAAAAGAAATATTTGGAGCTCACGGATTGGATATTAGCAAGAGAGTTGCACCCCCTATTATCAATATGCAAATAGGATTTGAAAAGGAGATGATGCCTGAAGCTATAGAGAAAGTCTATCCTGAATGTGATGTCTATATCTATGACTTTAAGGACTCTCTAGACAATGAGGAAGCCCTCACTTATCTGACGAAAATGGACTGTGTCATCTTACCCACTATCGCAGACTCGGTTAACATACCGTCGACCTTCCATTGGATTGAGAAAATGAATGCCAAGCTAAAGACGAATGAGAAGGGTGGTCTTGAGTTCTCAAGACTTAACTCGCTCTTTTTACTATTCAATCATTTTAATGATCTAACTTGTGACTTTAGTCTTAAATCTTGGCTTGAAGACGAAGCTAAGAAGGCCAATATCGTGACTCTAGAAAACATGGTACGATACTTCTCTGGAGTAGCTCGAGATCTTAGCTGTGTGTCAAAGGGAAATAAGGACTTCTTCCTTTCTGTTTACTTACAACCATCTAATCCATATATGGAAGAGACCAATATTCACCAAGTTGCGGAAGAGATCTTCATTAGTGCTGGTATTGTTGATAGAAAAGTGGTAGAACCTCATGTCATTCAAGATGCTACTATTCTACATCAAACCATTGTAGAGGATCTCAAGCAACAACTTGATGAAATAGGTATGAGTGGTAGGCATTTGTCGGTTCCACATCTCTCAGCGAAATACAAAGAGATTTGGGAGACCTACCAACGTCTTTGCTCTATGTCTGCCGATGAGATCGAAAAGCTATTCGGGAGAAAGCCATCTGATGCAGTTTGATATTTAGGGCAAGCGATCTCTTGCTGTCTAGAATCGAGTATGAAGGATCGATGCTTTCATGCTCGATTCTAGTCTTGCGGGTGGTTACCCTCTCCCTCTAATGGCCTTATTTCTTACCTTCAGACATCATGAATTGTCCAATAAGCCAATTTACATTCGCTTATCGATGATGAGATTGCGATATTTATACTATCTTTGTGTGATTAAAGATTAGGAGATACCGTAATACAGATATTATAATGAGTAAGGATATGATTACAATAACTCTGCCTGATGGTTCGAAAAAGGAGTATGAGCGTGGGGTGACTGCGCTACAGGTGGCTGAGGATATTAGTCCTAGGTTGGCTCGGGAGGTGCTAGCTGCGACGGTTAACGATAAAATCGTGGATCTCACTCGTCCTATTGAGACAGATGCTTCGCTCCGGCTACATAAGTGGGAGGATGACGAAGGTAAGCATGCCTTTTGGCATACCAGTGCGCACTTGATGGCAGAGGCCCTTCAGGAGCTTTATCCTGGGATTAAGTTTGGTATAGGACCCGCCATTGAAAATGGCTTTTACTACGACGTAGACCCCGGTGAGGGCGTACAGATAAAAGAGTCGGACCTTCCTGCCATTGAGGCGAAAATGCGGGAGCTGGTATCTAGGAAAGAAACGCTTGTGAGGAAGCATATTTCCAAGCAAGAGGCACTTGATTACTGGAATAAGAAAGGCGACCAATACAAGGTGGAGCTGATCACAGACTTGGAGGATGGTACCATTACCACCTACACTCAGGGTGGCTTTACCGACCTTTGTAGAGGCCCTCACCTCCCCAATACCTCTAGTATTAAAGCCATCAAACTCCTCACCGTAGCTGGTGCTTACTGGAGAGGTGATGTGAAGCGCCCACAGCTGACTAGGATCTATGGCATTACCTTCCCTAAGAAGAAGATGCTGGACGAGTATCTAGCTCTTTTGGAGCAGGCTAAGGAGCGTGACCACCGAAAGATAGGCAAAGACCTTGAGCTATTTGCCTTTTCTCAAAATGTAGGTGCAGGGTTGCCCCTATGGCTACCTCGTGGTACACAGCTAAGACTTCAGCTAGAGGAGTTTTTAAGAAAAATCCAAAAGCAATATGGTTATGAGCAGGTGATGACACCACATATCGGGAATATCAACCTATATAAAACCTCTGGGCACTATGCTAAGTACAAGGATGATGCCTTCCGGCCTATTGAGACGCCACAGGAGGGTGAGCTATTTATGCTCAAGCCGATGAACTGCCCTCATCACTGTGAGATATATAAGACCAAACCAAGGTCGTACCGCGATCTCCCTGTACGCTTGGCAGAGTTTGGAACGGTATATAGATATGAGCAGAGTGGGGAGCTTCATGGTCTCACTCGCGTTCGTGGATTTACTCAGGATGATGCCCACCTTTTCTGCCGTCCAGATCAGATAAAGGAGGAGTTTATCAAGGTGATGGATATTATCTTTATCATCTTTAAAGCTCTTGACTTCAGTCAGTTTGAAGCTCAAATCTCGCTGAGAGATCCTAATAACAAGGAGAAGTATATTGGTTCGGATGAGAATTGGGATAAGGCTGAGCAGGCGATTATTGAAGCTTGTAATGAGACGGGCCTAAAGACACATATAGAGTATGGAGAGGCTGCCTTTTATGGTCCTAAGCTCGACTTTATGGTAAAGGATGCGCTTGGTCGTCGCTGGCAGCTAGGTACCATTCAAGTAGATTACAATCTACCTGAACGTTTTGAACTTGAGTACACTGGCGAGGATAATCAAAAGCACCGTCCGGTAATGATTCACAGAGCACCCTTTGGCTCTATGGAGCGTTTTGTAGCTGTTTTGATTGAGCACACAGGTGGTAAATTTCCATTGTGGTTGGCTCCAGATCAGGTGGCTATCCTTCCTATCTCAGAGCGCTTTAATGATTATGCGTTCAAGGTACTAAGAGAGCTAGCACTGCATGACATTCGAGCTTTAGTAGACGATAGAGCCGAGAAAATAGGCAGAAAAATACGTGATAATGAGCTAAAACGCATCCCTTACCTCCTGATCGTAGGCGAAAAAGAGGCCGAGGAGGGTACTGTATCTGTGAGAATTCAGGGACAAGGTGATCAAGGTTCCGAAAAAATTGGTATCTTTGCTAACCGTGTGTTGAAGGAAGTTGACGCACAGATGAATGCTTGGCGCTATGAGCAACAAGCTACAGAGGAAAAGTAAGTAATAACAATAAACAAACTAGCATAAATAAACGACTGATTGAAACACAAACTGAATGGGGAATATTAATAGACGAAATCCGAGGGGCCCATATAATAAGGCCGATGAGCCACAAGAGAAGATCAATGAGCAGATTAGAGCTCGTGAAGTAAGGCTTGTTGGTGACAATGTTGAGCAGGGAATCTACTCCATACAAGAGGCTCGTAGAATTGCGGATGAGCAAGAGCTGGATTTGGTAGAGATCTCGCCTAATGCTGAACCACCAGTTTGTAAGATACTTGACTACCAAAAGTATCTATATCAGAAGAGGAAGAAAGCTAAGGAGCAGAAAGCTAAGCAGACGAAGATTGTAGTAAAAGAGGTGCGATTTGGTCCTCAGACCGATGATCACGATTACGAATTTAAGCTACGTCATGCAAAGGGATTCCTTGAAGAGGGTAATAAGGTGAAAGCCTATGTATTCTTTAGAGGTCGCTCTATTGTCTTTAAGGATCAAGGAGAATTGCTTCTCCTAAGATTCGCTCAAGACCTTGAGGAGTATGGCAAGGTGGATCAGATGCCTAAACTTGAGGGGAAAAGGATGATTATGATGTTTTCACCTCTTAAGGGAGCTAGCAAGAAAAAGTAACAACTTCTATCGGAAGTGCTGAGAGGGATTATAAAACTTCTTATTACTGAAGGTAGACTTATTTGATAACTAATTAATAATTGACTGGAATGCCTAAGATGAAGACTAATCCCGGTGCTAAGAAGAGATTTTCTCTCACCGGATCAGGTAAAATCAAGCGCAAGCATGCTTACAAGAGCCATATTTTGGCTCACAAAACCAAGAAGCAGAAGCGTAACCTCACTAACGCTGGACTTGTACACAAGTCTGATGTCCGTGGTGTGAAGAAGCTTCTCGGTATAGGTTGAGTAAGTTTTTAAGCAGAGAAAAGAGATTTTTTAACAGAGTGTGATTGCCCTTTACAAGAGCCTTACCAATGTAGGTGATGCCGCTCACGCTCAAAGATTTTTAGAACAATGCCAAGATCAGTAAATCACGTCGCTTCAAGAGCGAAGAGGAAAAAGATTTTAAAGCAAACCCGTGGCTACTATGGTGCACGTAAGAATGTATGGACTGTAGCCAAGAACACATGGGAGAAAGGCCTTCAGTATGCCTATCGTGACCGCAAGACCAAGAAGCGTAATTTCCGCTCACTATGGATCCAGCGTATCAATGCAGCTGCTAGAGAGGAAGGTCTATCTTACTCTAAGTTTATGGGTATGCTTAAGGCTAAGGGTATAGATATCAATCGCAAGGTTCTAGCTGACCTAGCAATGAATCACCCTGAAGCTTTCAAGGCCATCGTAGAGCAAGCTCGCTCATAAGGCTTACTTTTGTATATTAAAGGAAGAAGAGGTATTGACTAGATCAGTACCTCTTTGCTATTTTGAGGCTTTAATATCCTAAGTAGTCAAAGCTTTTAATTAGCTTTGTAAATAAAATATGGAAATGATGAATCCGCAAGAGATACGAATTGAAGATTATACGTACAACCTCCCACCAGAAAGGATTGCAAAGTATCCATTGGAGGAGAGAGACCATGCCAAGATGCTCTATTATGCCGAGGGGAATATAGAGAGTTATGACTTCACCGACATGCCAAGTCTATTGCCTAGCAATTCGGTATTGGTGATGAATACCACCAAGGTTATTAGAGCTCGATTGACTTTTTTCCGTCAAACTGGTGCTTGGATAGAGGTCTTTTGCCTTGAGCCGTACTCTCCATCGCTCTATGAGTTGTCACTAAGCACAAAACATGAGGTCATCTGGCATTGCCTGGTGGGGCAGTCACGTAAATGGAAGGAAGAGTACCTGTACCAGCCTCTTGCAGATGGTACCCTATTAAGGGTAAGTAGAGTGGACGGTCATTGCAGCAGTGGCTCTTTAATTCGATTTGAATGGTCCAATGAGATGACCTTCGGAGAGCTCCTTGAGCACTTGGGGGAGTTACCTATTCCACCGTACCTTAATAGAGATACTGAGGAGAGTGACCTGAGGGATTACCAAACGGTCTATGCTCGTGAAGAGGGTAGTGTGGCAGCACCTACGGCTGGCCTTCATTTTACTGAAGACCTGCTTTCAAGACTCAAGGAGAAGGGGGTAGAGCAGATCCCAATAACTCTGCACGTAGGTGCAGGTACTTTTTTGCCCGTGAAGAGTGCTACAATGGGAGGGCACGAGATGCATACTGAGGTGATTGAAGTACGGCTCTCATCTCTCCAGTCTATTTATAATGCACTCCTCGAAAAAAGGCCTATAGTGTCGGTAGGCACGACCAGCACTCGCACTTTAGAGAGTTTGTACTATATGGGTATTCAGGTTATAGAGTCGGCAAATGACCCCCTCAGTGTACCTCAATGGATACCCTACGAAACAACAACCTCTGCTACAACTGAGGAGGCGATAAAAGCCTTGATAAACTACCTAGAGGCCAAAGGTGTTGATCGATTGTTTGGGCAGACCCAATTAATCATTGTTCCTGGATACGCCTATAAGCTGGTTGATTATTTGATTACCAATTTTCACCAGCCCAATAGCACTCTGCTATTATTGGTAGCTGCATTCATAGGGAGCGATTGGCACAAGATATATGACTTTGCTTTGCGTAATGATTATCGCTTTCTAAGCTATGGAGATGGCTCATTGCTCAAGAAAAGACAGGTAAGCTCAAATGTCTGAAACCAGTGCGATAAATAGGCGAATACTTAAACTCGCTCTGCCTAATATACTGAGCAATCTCACAGTACCTCTTCTAGGGATTGTGGATCTCACGCTCTCAGGACACTTGGAAGATGCCTATGCCATAGGTGCCATAGCCATAGCTACCACTATGTTCAATCTCATTTATTGGAATTTTTCGTTCCTCAGAATGGGTACTACAGGCTTGACCGCACAGTCTCATGGAGCTGGCAATCACCTTGCTATGGGTCGGAACCTCACCCAATCGCTGTTGATTGCTTTAATGGGTGGGGTATTTATCTTGCTATTGCAGCAGCCGATATTAAATCTCACTTTATTGATTCTTAAGCCAGAGGGTGGGCTTATTTCATACGCCACGATCTATTATGATATAGTTGTATGGGGAGCACCAGCCGTATTATGCACATTAGCCCTCAATGGTTGGCTTATTGGCATGCAGAACACCTGGTATCCGATGGCGGTTAGTATTATGACCAATGTCACTAATATCGCCATTAGTGCCTGCTTGGTGATATTGGGGGGAAAAGGCATCACCGGTATTGCTACTGGTACCCTTGTGGCACAATGGCTTGGTGCTACATCACTGCTGATCGGAGCCTATCTGCTCTATTTTAAGAAAAATCGTGTCTCGCTACCGAGAAAGCTAGAAGAGCTAAAGGTGGGGCTACGCAGATACTTTGGCACCAATCTCCACATATTTTTGCGTACTATACTCATCTCATTGATTTCGGCCTTTTTCACCTATGCGGGGTCTACCCAAGGGGCTTTGATATTGGCTGCCAACGCACTTCTATACCAGGCCTTTACCTTCTTCAATAATTTTGTTGATGGCTTTGCATTTGCAGGTGAAGCAATTGTGGGACACTATTATGGGATGAAAAATAGGCACTTGCTTACAAAGTCGGTTAAATTGCTGATAGTATGGGGCGCTACATTTGCATTAATAACTAGCTTGCTGTATTTCATTATTTCGGAGCCTTTTCTTGCCTTTTTAACTGATAAGGAAGAGGTGATCAATATTGCTCACAACTATTTGATTTGGGTCTACCTATTGCCTGTTTTGGGTTTCCTCGCCTTCTTATACGATGGTGTATTTGTAGGGATTACTGCAACTCGCGAAATGCTACTAAGTATGTTGTTCGCTGTTGCGGTATTTTTTGCTCTCTATTTTACCCTGCCATTTACAGATGTGAATCATAATCTTTGGGCAGCCTTCGTTATGTACTTATTGGCGAGAGGTGGGTGCCAAATCCTTATGTCTCGGAAGATGGTTGGGCTAGGTAAGCCCTTTGAGTATGTCTACACGCTCTCGGTAGGCACCACCTATTTGGATTCGGAAGAAAAGATAAAGAATTATCTCGCAGCTGAATTTCCAAGCAGTCAGTTCTCTAGCTTTTACATCACCGATGATGTATCAGAGTACTCGTCAAGAAAGTACCTAAATAGTGTGCTACGAGTGGAAAGCTCCCTTACACTAGATGAGATGATTGCAAAAACAAAGCAAATTGAATCTCAATTTGGGAGGAAGAAAGAGCCCTCTGGTGATGTAGCTCTGGATATTGATGTGGTGCTTATGGATAGCCAAATACTTCGAAGCAAAGACTTTAATAGAGATTACTTTCAGATCGGATATAACGAAATAGAATCAACTCATCATGGATAAGAAAACTACTAAACGAGTTTATGGCTACACTTGTAGCTACTTGCTTTTAGCACTTTCGCTACACATTGCCAATCATTTCTTCTTTGAGAGTTATTTCTTGCAGAACATGGCATTATACATACCTTTTATGATGCCTCTACACATGATGGGATTAAGACAGAAAGGCAAAATGGTTTTTGATGACACTACCTATCTACTGATGTTTATATTTATGATGGTTGTCTCCATGGTCCTTTACACTCTTTTCTACTTCCTTTGATCGACCTCATCTATAGCCAAAAAGTGTTATCTTTGCATTACGTATGATGATAGATAATATAGGAGATAAAGGAACCCTCATAGGCAAGCGTTTTGTATTTGAAACGTTGGGGTGTAAACTAAACTTTTCCGAGTCGAGTCACTTGTCTTGTGCTTTGATTGAAAAAGGCATGAAGGTTGTTGACTCAGGAGAGGTGGCAGATATATGCTTGGTAAATACTTGCAGTGTTACAGAGGTTGCTGAAAAGAAAGGGCGTCAACTAGTTAGGCGCCTTCATAGAGAGCATCCAGGTGCACGTATAGTAGTAACTGGTTGCTATGCTCAGCTTAACCCTGAGGCATTTTTAAGTCTGGAGGGAGTCGATTTGATTATAGGTGCTCGAGATAAAGGGCGTTTACTAGAATATATTGAAGGGCTTGAGAGTAGGGGAGTAGATGGTCACTTAGTACATACCCCTATTGAGGAGGTCGATTCATTTGAGGCCTCTATATCAAGTGAAGGCCGCACCCGTCACTTCTTAAAGGTACAGGATGGTTGCGATTATAGATGTAGCTATTGTACTATTCCTAAAGCTCGTGGAAAAAGCCGGAATGGGACGATAGAGGAACTAGTAGAATTGGCTCGAGGAGTAGCACGCAGTGGAGGCCGTGAAATAGTTCTTGTAGGTGTAAATGTCGGGGACTTTGGACGTAGTACAGGGGAGCAGTTTATTGACCTTTTACGCGCTTTAGACGAAGTAGAAGGGATTGATCGCTATAGAATATCCAGCATTGAACCAAACCTTATTACGGATGAAATCATTCGCTTTGTAGCACACTCTAAGAGGTTTGCCCCTCACTTTCACATTCCGCTCCAAAGTGGTAGCGATGAGGTGTTGAAGCTCATGCGTCGCCGGTACAATAGATCGCTTTTCAAGCACAAGGTGATGCTTATTAAGGAGATAATGCCTGATGCTTTCATAGGGGTAGATGTGATTGTAGGAATGCGTGGCGAGTTGGATGAGTATTTTGAGGATGGACTCAATTTTATCAGCGAATTACCAGTCAGCAAGTTACATGTCTTTTCGTATAGTGAGCGCCCTGATACTGATGCGTTAAAGATCCAGCCGATAGTTTCTCCAGAAGTCAAGCACCAAAGAAGCCAAAGATTGTTGGAGCTGAGCGATAAAAAACATGTTGCCTTCGTTCAATCACAACTTGGTACTCAGGGAAGGGTATTGGTGGAGCATCACGCATCTGGTGCTGATGGTCAGTGGCTCTATGGATATACTGGTAACTATGTTCGCGTGCGTCTTCCTTTCCGATCAAATATAGAAGGGCGCCTTGTGGAGGTGAAGTTACACGATATAATTGAGGGTGACTGTGTAGTTAGTGGCTCATTTATAGACGATGAAAGAACTGAGTAAAGGGGAAATTTGGCGAGGGAAGCTATTGTATTCCCTATTACGACTAATCGGATATTTACCTAGTTGGTGGCACTATGGTATGAGTTGGTGCATCTCGTATCTACTTCAATACGTGATTGGCTATCGGAGGAAAGTTGTACAAACCAATCTAGCAAATTCCTTCCCCGAAAAGAGTAAAGCTGAGCTCCGAAAACTTGAGCGTGCTTTCTATCATCACCTATGCAATGTGGGAGTAGAGACTGTGATGCTAGCTGCATTTGGAGAGCGTCGGTTTAGGCGCCACGTGAGTATTGAAAATCCAGAACTGATTGAAGAACTTCACAAAGAGAATAAGCGCATCTTTTTCTTACTCGGCCATTACGGCAATTGGGAGTGGTATACGGGATGCCAGTTGCTGCTACCTGTGACTGAATTCAACGTTGCTTTTGTGCGACAGAAAGGTGCTTGGCACTATGTTCTATCAAAGCTTAGAAGCAAATTTGGCGCTCAATTGATGGATAAGTGGGATGCAGCAAAGATTATCCTTCACCAGCGAAACGATAAAAGCAATAAGACCTATATAATGGTGGCTGATCAAGCTCCAGGCATTGAAGGAGCAGAGCTTTTCGTTAACTTTCTTAATCAATATACAGCAGTGGTCACTGGTATGGATCGTCTTGCAAAGATGCTAGGAGCAGCGGTAGTGTATGTAGATGTGGAGCGTCCGAAACTTGGGAAATACCGACTTAAGCTTGTAGAAATGACAAGAGATGCTAGTCAGCTCCCCAAACACCAACTATCAAAAGACTTTATGCAGCTACTGGAAAAGACCATCAGAAGAAAGCCTGAGCTATGGCTTTGGTCGCACAAACGGTGGAAGGTGACTCCAGAGCTAGTAAAAGAGCGCTTTCCACATAAAGATATAGAAATGGCATGAAAGAGATAGCCATAGTAGTACTTTCATGGAATGCACAACCATTATTGGAGCGGTATTTGCCTGATTTAGTACAGCATACCCCTCTAGATCTTGCTGATATTATACTAGCAGATAATGGTAGTAGCGACGCCTCTGTAGCTTATGCTAAAAGTCTTGGCGTAAAGGTAATTGAATTAGGAGAAAACTATGGTTTTGCTAGAGGTTACAACGAAGCAATAGCTCGCTTGGAACATAATTATGTACTACTACTCAATAATGATGTGCGAGTATCTCCAGGCTGGCTCGAACCCCTCTACCACTTCATGGAAACCCATAGGGATGTGGTGGCAGTACAGCCAAAGATAAGATGGGATAGAGCTCCACAAAGCTATGAATATTCTGGGGCTGAAGGTGGGTATTTGGATTACCTCGGGTATCCATTTTGTAGAGGACGTATTTTTGAGACACTTGAGGAGGATCACGGGCAATACGGCTTAGAGCCTAAAGAGGTCTTTTGGACGAGTGGGGCAGCAATGTTAGTTCGCAGGAAAGTCTATATTGATGCTGGAGGTTTTGATGCTTCGTTTTTTGCTCACCAAGAGGAAATAGACCTATGTTGGCGATGGCACATTGCAGGGCATCGACTATATGTAGTACCTGAAAGTACTGTGTATCACTATGGTGGTGCTTCGCTAAGTAGCGCTGATCCTCGTAAAACATTTCTCAATTTTCGTAACAACCGAAAGATGCTCTATAAGAATCTCCCAGATAGTAAACGCATTTGGATACTATCAGTGAGGTGGTTGTTGGATCTAGTTGCCATGATTACTTTTATGGTGCAAGGTAAATGGGGGGATGCTAAAGCAGTAGTCAAAGCACTTCGAGCCTATCGTCGTATGGGAAAAACAGTCTCAGGAGATAGTGAGGCCCGAGAAGTAGCCTTTCAAAAGCTCTATAAAAGATCACTGCTAATACGATATCACATATATCGCGAGAAAACTTTTGACCAACTGATAGTATGAAAAGAATATCAATACTCATCTGTAGCACCCTACTTTTCTCAATCCTCATAGTGGGCTGCCAAAGTAAGACTAAAAAGGGAGCTGAGCAGATGATTGCTACGGCGGATAGCCTTATTAATATTGATGCACTAGACAGTGCTTTAGAGTGGCTGGATAGTGTGAAAGTGGTATATCCGAATGAGGTTGAGAGCCGACGTAAAGCCCTAGAAAAGTCTAGGAATGTTAGGCTCGAACTGAGCCGCAGAGACTCTCTAGCTTCTGTAGAACGTCTTAGTCTTCTTGAAGCCTATACCGATAGTCTATATCAACAATTTAGACTCGTTCCGGCTAGATATGCCCGATGAAAACATACTTCGATTTAGAGGGTACGACCCAGCCTCAAAGGCACCAGAGTCGCCTTTTATCGACGCTTATGTAGCGAATGATGGCACTCTTGAGCTAATTGCATCAGCTTCAAGTACTACGCAGTTAAATATAGTCTTCATTCGCATCTCTGACCGTGCCAATGACACTTATATACTTAGCGACACGCTGCAGTGCGATGGGGGGCTGAATTATAGGTATAGCAACCTCGGTCGCCATTATGAACGACTTACTTTTGCGGGGAAAAGGGGAATGCCTTTAGGGAAATTTGTAGCCCTAGCTCCAGATAACTCTAGGCTAGGTGTAGAGTTTTGCAATGAAAAAGGAAAAGCAATGGTACGCTTTGATCTAAATCAAGAGGCTAGGGTGGCCATTGCCAATAGCTACAAGTATGTAGCTGCATTGGAGGAGATGAAAGAGATTTATATTTCTCTGAACAAGCATGAAAAACGGCTCCAAAATAGTCTGAATCTAAATAGTGCGGAAAAAATAAGGTAACTTTGTCCAACTGAACATCAAATAGCTATAAACATATGAATAAGGAATTAAGCGCAAAATATGACCCATCAGAGGTAGAATCTAAGTGGTACGACTATTGGATGAGATACAAGCTCTTCTCCTCTAGGCCAGATAACCGACCACCCTACACAATTGTGATGCCACCACCAAATGTCACAGGTGTGTTGCACATGGGTCATATGCTTAATAATACGATCCAAGATATATTGATTCGCCGGGCAAGAATGACTGGCTACAATGCTTGTTGGGTACCTGGTACTGACCACGCTTCTATTGCAACGGAAGCAAAAGTTGTGGAGCGCCTAGCTAGCAAAGGGATCAAAAAGAGTAACCTCTCTCGTGAGGAGTTCTTAAAGCATGTATGGGAGTGGACCCATGAGCATGGCGGAATTATCATTGAGCAACTCAAAAAGGTCGGTACCTCATGCGATTGGGATCGTTTGGCCTTTACCATGGATGAGACACGTAGCAAAGCGGTGATAAACGTTTTCTGCGACCTTTATCGCAAGGGACTTATCTACCGTGGTGTCCGAATGATTAATTGGGATCCAAAGGCTAAAACAGCTATTTCTGATGAGGAGATTATTTATCACGAGACGGAGAGCAAGCTATACTATGTTCGCTACTTTGTTGAGGGTGAGGCAGATAAGTACATTGTAGTAGCCACGACACGGCCCGAAACTATTTTTGGAGATACTGCCGTCTGCGTTCACCCAGAGGACGAGCGTTATAAGTGGCTTGAGGGCAAGAAGGTAATAGTGCCAGGGGTAGGGCGTTCCATCCCCATTATTCACGATGAATATGTAGATAGAGAGTTTGGTACGGGATGTCTTAAAGTGACTCCTAGTCACGATGTCAATGACTATATGCTAGGTCAGAAGTACAACCTTCCTGAGCTAGATATATTTAATGACGATGGTACTCTCAACCACTTAGGTGGCAAGTACGAAGGCGAAGATCGTATGGACGTGCGTGATAGCTTTATAAAGGAGTTGCAGGGCCTTGGATTAGTAGAAAAAATAGAGAACTACACCAATAAGGTGGGACTTTCGGAGCGAACTCATGTGCCCATAGAGCCAAAACTCTCTATGCAATGGTTCCTCAAGATGAAGGAATTGGCTGCACCTGCATATCGCGCTGTAATGGAGGATGACGTGCAGTTGGTACCAGACCGCTTCAAGGGAGTGTATGCCTCTTGGATGGAAAATGTAAGGGACTGGAACATCTCTCGTCAGCTTTATTGGGGGCATAGGATCCCCGCTTATTTCCTTGCTGATGGCACAATAGTGGTAGGAGAAACTCCCGAAATAGCATTGGAAGAAGCAAGAAAACAGACTGGAGATCGAAGCCTTGAAATGAAGGATTTGACTCAAGACCCCGATACACTTGACACTTGGTTCTCATCTTGGCTGTGGCCTATTTCCCTCTTTGGTGACCCTCTGGAGAAGCATAATGCAGAGTTGGATTATTACTATCCAACTTCTGACCTCGTAACAGGTCCTGATATCCTATTCTTCTGGGTTGCTAGGATGATTATTGCTGGCTATGAGTATAGGGGAGAAAAGCCATTTAAGAATGTTTTCCTTACTGGGATAGTGCGGGATAACTTGAGGCGTAAAATGAGCAAGTCTCTTGGGAATAGTCCTGACCCACTAGAGCTAATTGATAAGTATGGGGCCGATGGAGTACGTATGGGACTTATGACGGCTGCTTCGGCTGGTAACGATATATTATTTGATGAAGGATTGGTGGAGCAAGGACGTAACTTCAGTAATAAGCTATGGAACTCCTTCCGTCTAATCCAAGGCTGGGAAATAAGTGACACTATCGCTCAAGAGGAGGCTCAGAAAGCTGCTATTGATTGGTTCGAACAACTTCTTAGGAAAGAAGAGACTATTCTTGTTGATCACTTTAAGAAGTATCGTATCAATGATGCTGCTTTATTGATGTATAAGCTAATTCGTGACGACTTCTCCGGGACTTATCTTGAGCTGATTAAGCCCCCTTATGGCGCTCCAATAGATAGAGCTACCATTATGGCAACGAATCGTTTTTTCGAAGAACTTCTGAAGCTGCTACATCCATTCATGCCATTTATCACTGAGGAGCTATGGCAAGCGATAGCTGAGCGACAGGAGGGAGAGAGCATTATGGTAAGCCAGGTAAGAGAGTTACAGTCCTTCGATGAGAAGGTTATAACACAGATGGAGAGAGATCGCTCTATAATTACACAAATACGTAACTTGAGAGCCAAGAAAAATCTATCTCCAAAGGAAGAGTTAGAGCTACATACAGAGGCTAATCTTTCCGACGTTTCAAAGGCGGTTATTACCAAACTTGCTAACATTACTAGCTACCAACACCAACAGCCACGTGAAGACGCAGAAATGGTTACATTCCAGATTGAAACATCTCTCTTTGGGATACCTGTAGCAGGACTTGTCGATGTAGCAGCAGAAATCGAAAAGCTGAAGGCAGACCAGGAGCACCTGCAAAAGTTCCTCAAAGGTGTACAGAGCAAGCTTAATAACCCTAAGTTTGTCGATAAGGCTCCAGAGGCTGTTGTTGCCATGGAACGCAAAAAAGAGCAAGATGCAATTACAAAGCTTCAGACTATTCAAACGAGACTTGATAGCTTGGAATAAGTTTGTAGCTTTATAAATGAGGAGAAGAGTAGGGCAGAATACCATATTATTGGTATTTAGCCCCTCTTTTTGCTAAAGTAATATGATAGAAGGGAAAATAGACCTATCAACGAAAGAGATTCTTAGGCTATCTTGGCCAGTCTTTATTTCACTAATTGCCCAAAATCTGATTGGAGTGATTGACACTGCATTCGTATCTAGGGTTGGTGAAGTAGAGCTTGGTGGAACTGCTATGGGAAGCCTTGTTTACTTTAGCATATATACTGTAGGGTGGGGGCTAGCAAGTGGCACTCAGATAATGATTAGCCACCGCTATGGGGCAAAGTCGTTTGATCAGATAGGAAGGGTTTTAGGTCAGAGTATCAGACTATTATTACTTGCCGCATTACTTGTCATGGCACTAGGCTTCACACTCGGTCCAAAGCTCTTCAACTCGCTACTAAGTAGCGAGAATGTGGCTAATAGTGCAGTAGACTATTGGACTTATCGTAGCTTTGGCTTTCCATTTGCCTTTCTTGCCTCTACCTTTCGTTCTTTTTTCGTTGGCATATCACGTACTAAGGTATTGACCCTTAATTCAGTGGTAATGTCCATAGTCAATATTACCCTTGATTACGGTCTTATTTTTGGCAATTTTGGCCTCCCAGAAATGGGGGTTAAAGGTGCTGCTCTAGCAAGTGTGATAGCGGAATTTTCTTCGCTTGTCTTTTATTTCTTGTATACATTGTGGAGACTAGATGGAAACTTCTTTGGCCTTAATAAGGCAAATCTGATGGTATGGGACAAAGGCCTCTCAAAGCAACTATTTGGGCTTAGCTATTACCTTATGCTACAGGCCTTTGTGAGCCAAGCCGCATGGGCAATATTCTTCTTTATGATTGAAAGTTTGGGAGAGCGTCAGCTGGCAGTGGCATCTATCACAAGACAGCTGTACGTGCTTTTCTTTATACCACTCAATTCGTATGGCACAGCAGTTCGCACTACCGTCGGTCATATTGTTGGTGCTGGTATGATAGATGAGCTATGGAGCTATTTATTGAGAGCTATAAAGCTTTCATTTGGCACCATGTTGATCTTCTTTACATTCGTCCAGCTTTTCCCTGAGATACCATTGCGTATTTTTACAGATAATGCTGACTTAATCCAATCCTCTGTACCAACCCTGAGGGTGCTTGCCACAGCTGCTTTAATAGCATCAGCTGGTAATATGTTTTTCAATGCGGTTAGCTCAAGTGGTAATACGCGTAGGGTATTCCAGATAGAGATGCTCAATGCATCTTTCTATCTGATTTATGGCGCTACAGTTGTCTACTTGCTTAATGGCACAGTGGCAATGTGTTTTACTATCGAGATCATCTACTTCCTTTCAATCGCACTAATGAGCTATAAGTCTATGAAGCGACTTATAGAGAAATAATCATAACAACACACATCTAAGAGCATTCCTTTTATTTCTCTTGGGTTACTCACTAAGAATGTGTGGTCGTTCATCTCCTTTTAATTGCCTGAAATTGTAGGCACCACAAATAATTGACAATATGCTACTTAACATAACACCTATTATAGAATATAGTTGAGTGTGCGAATATTTTAATCTTTACGATTTAGATATTTCTTTATTACTTTAAT
>OHCR01000202.1_pt1 | contig 38996 bp, 22 predicted proteins | sample 1566831 | NCBI WGS metagenome assembly OHCR01 (sample SAMEA3879516, study PRJEB24766) | human gut metagenome | biome: human-associated habitat; feature: feces | place: USA | collected 1985/1987
TACTTTTGCATAAACACCCGATTATGAAAAAAGAAATTACTAGACTCATTTGTGCCGCCATCTGCTGCACGCCCATTATAGGATTTGCCCAGACAGGTGACAAGTTCACTTCGACTGACAACCTTTATAAAGAAGGGAAAGAACTTTTCCAAGAAAAGAATTATGCAGCTGCTCTGCCGGCATTGAAAGCATTTGTAAAACAAAAGCCTGTAGCCAGCCTTCTTCAGGACGCAGAATATATGCTAGTCAGTTCGGCTTACGAACTGAAAGACAAAAACCGCATCGAACTCCTCCGCAAATACCTTGACCGTTATCCTGATACTCCATACGCTAACCGTATTTATGCGCTGTTAGCCTCCTGCTATTTCTACGAAGGAAAATATGATGAAGCACTGGCACTTTTCAACTCTGCCGACCTCGATTTGTTAGGTAATGAAGAACGGGACGACTGCACCTACCAACTGGCTACCTGTTATCTGAAAACCGATAATCTAAGAGAAGCAGCCATCTGGTTTGAAACTTTGCGTGCCAACAGCCCCAAATACGCCAAAGATTGTGATTACTATCTTTCCTACATCCGCTATACACAAAAACGTTATAGTGAAGCATTGAAAGGTTTCCTTCCCTTACAGGACGACTCGAAGTACAAAGCACTCGTCCCTTATTACATAGCCGAAATTTATACGCAGCTCAAAAACTATGATAAGGCACAAATTGTAGCACAAAACTACCTGTCAGCCTACCCGAACAACGAGCACGCTGCAGAAATGTACCGTATTCTGGGAGATGCCTATTACCATTTCGGACAATATCACCAAGCCGTAGAAGCATTCAACAATTACCTGAATAAGGATCGCTCGGCTCCCCGCCGCGATGCCCTTTATATGCTGGGTCTCTCCTACTACCAAACAAAAGTCTACTCCAAAGCAGCCGAAACATTAGGTAAGGTGACAACTGACAACGATGCCCTTACCCAAAATGCATATCTCCACATGGGACTCTCTTATCTGCAACTGGCAGAGAAAAACAAAGCACGCATGGCTTTTGAACAGGCAGCCGCCTCCAATGCTAATATGCAAATCAAGGAACAGGCAGCTTACAATTACGCTCTTTGCCTGCACGAGACTTCTTTCTCCGCTTTCGGTGAATCTGTTACTGCCTTCGAGAAATTCCTGAATGAATTTCCGACTTCTCCTTACGCTGAAAAAGTCAGCAGCTACCTGGTAGAAGTTTACATGAATACACGTAGCTACGATGCAGCTTTGAAATCAATCGACCGGATTGCCAAACCAAGCGCGCAAATATTGGAAGCCAAACAGAAGATACTGTTCCAATTAGGAACTCAATCTTTCGCTAACGCCGACTTCGAACAAGCTCTGAAATATCTAAACCAATCCATTGCCATCGGACAATACAATCGTCAGACCAAGGCAGACGCTTACTATTGGTGTGGAGAATCCTATTACCGTCTAAGCCGAATGGTAGAAGCCGCACGTGATTTTAATGCTTATCTGCAACTCACCACCCAACCCAATAACGAAATGTATGCGCTTGCCAATTATAACTTAGGGTATATCGCTTTCCACCGGAAAGACTATACGCAAGCAAGCAATTATTTCCAAAAATACGTTCAACTGGAGAAAGGTGAAAATGCAACCGCACTTGCCGATGCATACAATCGTATTGGTGACTGCCACCTGCATGTACGTAACTTTGAAGAAGCCAAACAGTATTATTCGCAAGCCGAACAGATGAATACTTCTTCCGGAGACTATTCTTTCTATCAGCTGGCTCTTGTATCCGGTCTGCAGAAAGACTATACCGGTAAGATTACCTTGCTGAACCGTCTGGTAGGAAAGTACCCTGCTTCTCCTTATGCCGTAAACGCTATTTACGAGAAAGGGCGTTCCTATGTTTTGATGGACAACAACAATCAAGCCATTACTTCTTTCAAAGAATTACTTACTAAATATCCTGAAAGTCCGGTCAGCAGGAAAGCTGCCGCCGAAATCGGATTATTATATTACCAAAAAGGAGATTACAACCAAGCAATCGAAGCCTACAAACAGGTTATCGAAAAATATCCGGGTAGTGAAGAAGCCCGCCTTGCCATGCGTGATTTGAAATCTATTTATGTGGATCTCAACCGCATCGACGAATTTGCTGCTTTAGCAAATGCCATGCCAGGACACATCCGTTTCGATGCTAACGAACAAGACTCGCTTACGTATGCCGCCGCAGAAAAGATTTATGCACGAGGCAGAATGGAAGAAGCCAAAACAAGCCTCAACAAATACCTGCAAACTTTCCCGGAAGGAGCCTTCAGCCTGAACGCACATTATTATCTCTGCCTGATCGGAAACGAGCAGAAGAATTATGATATGATTCTTCTCCATTCCGGTAAGTTGTTGGAATATCCAAACAATCCGTTTGCAGAAGAAGCATTGATCTTGCGTGCTGAAGTGCAATTCAACCAGCAAAATATGGCTGAAGCATTAGCTAGCTACAAAATGCTGAAAGAAAAAGCAACCAACGTAGAGCGCCGCCAACTTGCTGAAACGGGTATTCTGCGTTGCGCCTTCCTATTGCGAGATGACATAGAAACCATCCATGCAGCTACCGACCTGCTTGCAGAAGCCAAACTTAGTCCGGAGCTAAGAAATGAAGCTCTTTATTACCGTGCTAAAGCCTACACCAAGCAAAAGGCTGACAAGAAAGCAATGGAAGACTATCGTGAACTGGCCAAAGACACACGTAACCCTTACGGTGCCGAAGCTAAATATCAGGTTGCACAATCCCTCTACGACGCAAAAGAATATGCCGCTGCAGAGAAAGAGTTGCTCAACTATATAGAACAGAGTACGCCACATGCTTATTGGCTAGCACGTAGTTTTGTCCTTCTATCCGACGTCTATCATGCTACGGGTAAAGATCTGGACGCACGCCAATATCTGCTAAGTCTGCAACAAAATTATCAAGGGAATGATGATATTGAAAGCATGATTGAAAGCAGACTTAGTAAATTGAAAGTTGAGAATTGAGAATAAAAAAATAGAAAAGTATGAAACGATCTCATTATATAATAGGAGGACTCGCATTGGCAATCTCAATGCCATCCTGCCTTCAAGCCCAAACCACCCAACCGAAGGATACAACAATGACCCGCACGGTCGTTGTGGAACAAGAATATAACCCGGACATTATGGACGCTTCGAAAGTAAACGTCCTGCCTAAAGTAGAAGAACCGACAGTGAGCAAGAAAGAAGTAGAGTATGCTACAACATTCTTTCCGGCTACTTCCGTTCCGGCAGGCCTGATGCGCCCCTATACCGGAAAAGAAGTTCAACCCGGCACTACCCCGGGATATGTACGTGCCGGATATGGTAATTATGGCAATTTAGATATTCTTGCCAATTATCTATTCCGTCTGTCGCAGAAAGACAAATTGAATGTACGTTTCCAAATGGATGGAATGGATGGTAAACTAACGCTTCCTTTCACAGACTCCGAAAAATGGAATGCATTTTATTATCGCACACGTGCTAATGTGGATTACACACATCAATTTGATAAGTTGGATTTAAATATTGCCGGAAATTTCGGATTGAGCAACTTCAACTTCCAACCGGAAAGCGTAAACAGCAAGCAGAAATTCACATCCGGTGACTTCCATGCGGGCATTCATTTCACTGATGAGACTGCACCACTGCGTTTCAACGCAGAAACAAATCTGTTGATGTATGAACGTCAGCACAACATGTTCAATGAATCTGAAGCCAATACAGGTATCAAGGAAACAATCATACGCACTAAAGGCGATGTCACGGGAGCTATCGGCGACCAACAATTAATAACTATCGCTTTGGAAATGAACAATCTTCTCTACAACGGATATACAAAGAATGTTTCCACCGGAGATGAATACTTCAAAAACTACACAACGCTTCTTTTAAATCCATATTACGAACTGGATAATGATGACTGGAAATTGCATATCGGAGCCAATGTAGATTTATCTTTCGGATTTGATAAGTCTTTCCGTATTTCACCCGATATCACTGCACAGTATATTTTTTCTGATAGCTACATTGTTTATGCAAAAGCAACCGGCGGTAAGCAATTGAATGATTTCCGCAGATTAGAAAGTATCTGTCCTTACGGTGAACTGCCGGAGGCAAATACCACTACCACTTTGGGATACGTACAACGTCCTTATGATACTTACGAGCAAATCAACGGTAGTATCGGATTCAAAGCAAGCCCTTATCCGGGACTTTGGTTCAACGTGTTCGGTGGTTATCAGAATCTAAAGAACGACTTATCTTATTTAGGTTTTGACCCAAGTAATATTCATTCAGGTTCTTATCTTTCTTTTGCACAGGATAATACAGACAATCTTTACCTTGGAGGTGAAATCAGTTACGATTACAAAGATATCCTCGGAATATCAGCTAAATATACTTACCGTAATTGGGACAGCAAAACAGAGGAATATCTGTTGGCTGTGAAACCAGTCAGTGAAATGTCCTTCAATGTACGTATTCATCCGATCTCTGCTCTTAACATAAATCTAGGTTATGATTACATCAACCGGAAAGAAGTGAAAGAGTATGCAAAAATGACCGCAATTAATGATTTGCATATCAGAGCCAGCTATAATGTATTCAAAGGAGTATCTGTTTATGCGCAAGTACATAACCTGCTGAACAAGAAATATCAATATTATTTAGGTTATCCTACGGAAGGATTCAATTTCTTAGGAGGATTGAGTTTCCGATTCTAAATTAATGAAAGGGGCGTTTCCATTTCCGGATAACGCCCCTTCTCAAAAACTTAAACTTCAATTATTTTGTTGTCTTCACTACAAATCCGTAATAGATTTACAAACCTTGTATTTCTTCTGCCGACAGACCTGTTATCTGTGAAATAGTATTAATAGGAATATTCAAAGCCTTCATATTACGTGCTGTTTCTCTTTTTTCTTCCGCACGTCCTTCTACACGACCTTCCGCGCGACCCTCTGCGCGGCCTTCTGCACGTTCTGTCAATATATTATCTTTCAATATTACAATATTATCCAAATGACGATAATATGCTTCAAGTTCAGTTTTCGTCATTTTATCGAGTTTCAATCGTTCACGGGCCTCCGTCAAACCGGGAGCAGTAGCACTATCTGGTATATCACCTGTATTCAGATAACAAATCCATTCTTCCAACGGACTCTTGGCAACCTGATTAAAGTCATTCACCTTTAATATATAATATTCAGGATAAAGCTGACTGACAGCATCGACCTTAAATGTCTGTTTCTGAAATGGAGTTAACTCCAGCACATCATTCTGATGAATCCCTCTGAACTCCGTTTTACCATGATATACTATATCCTTTCCATTGCCTAATGAAAAATAGACAATATTAACGCTATACACTTTACGTACTTTATCATAACCTTCTCCACGATTGATGTACTCGGTCACCAATTTAGAAGTACCAAACAACATACGTTGGAAATAAGCATACTCATTGTTATTCTGAACTTCAATCAGAATAAGTTCTCCTTTAGAGTTCTCCGCAAGCATATCAACACGATTATACTTATCAAACTCATCTTCTTGATTACCTTCACTTTCCAACAATTTCTGAATGACAATCTTTTCATTGAGAAGAGTAGTCAGAAAGCCTTCAAGAACTGCAAAATTGGCTTTATTACGCAATAAGCGTTTCATAGCCCAATCGAAACGAATATAATTACTAGCCATAGGTTCGTCTCCTTTCCCATTTTCTTTTTTCATGCAAACAAAGGTAAGCAGAAAATGTTTAATATCAAGTATATATATCCGATAAAATGACTCATCCTACCTTTATATAGACTACCGATCGTCCCGCTCCATACTTTTTTAAAATCCCTTTTTCAATAAATGCATTAATATCCTGCAATGCCTGTGTTTTTGTCTTTCCAACAAGTAAGGCATAATCCTGCCGATTAATACATGGATTCTTTTCCAAGAATTTATTTAATCGCTGCAAGCACTTTTCTTCTGCTAATGGATTCTTCACACGAAAAGGCGAATGATAACGTTGTAATACCAATTCAGTCTCAATATCCTTCTTAAACTGACGGTTGATTCTCAAATTAATATCTTTAAGAGATACTGACGGTGAACGCAAGTCTTTTGAATCAATCACTTCTTTGTTCACATTCAAAGAAAGAGTAAAATAACCAATATCACCCAATTCAACAGAAAATCCCTTCAAAAGCAAATGTCTTAGTTCTTTCGAGATAGCTTCTATGACACCTACCACTTGCGCATGAGGCATATGCTGAAATGCAGTCACTTGTTCTACAAATTCTTCGGCTGTATAACTGCCCTTCAGTACGACACGTGCATGCAAAGGTTGTTCTTCCCCACTTTTTGTGAGATCGGGAGTCTCATAAAGATCATAATTTACACTCATTATTTATTAGTATTTCATTAGGAAAGATTAAACTCCACTTCCCTATATATTAATTATTTATCATGCTATTGAATTTTCGTTCGACTTAAGTCAAGCGATAGTTTTAGTTAAGTCAAGCGATAGTTCAACTTAAGTCAAACGAAAACCAACTTACTAATGAGACAAATGTACGTAGAATATAGAGAAACTAACCTATACCAATTGATATTTTATTTCCTGCAATAAAATGTAAATCTTAAGATTTTATTAAATTCTCCTTATAATATAAGGTAGGGAGAATCTTTTTTTTTACTTTTGTCCCCGAATATTGTGGTACAAGCCATTATAAAAGAAAGAATTATGCAGAAAAACCTTGTCATTGTCGAGTCTCCGGCAAAAGCAAAAACGATTGAAAAGTTTCTGGGGAAAGATTTCAAAGTCCTTTCTAGTTACGGACACATACGCGATCTGAAGAAGAAAGATTTCAGTATCGACGTAAATAATGATTTTAAACCCAGCTACGAAATCCCGGCAGACAAAAAGGCGCTGGTTAGCACACTAAAGACAGAAGCTAAAGAGGCAGAAACCGTATGGCTCGCATCCGATGAGGACCGCGAGGGAGAGGCGATTGCCTGGCATCTGTATGAGGTCTTAAAACTAAAACCGGAAAACACAAAACGAATCGTATTTCATGAAATTACGAAGAGCGCTATCTTAAAAGCTATTGAACAACCACGCGACATTGACCTCAACCTCGTAAATGCTCAGCAAGCACGACGGATTCTGGACCGCATCGTAGGTTTCGAACTCTCTCCCGTACTTTGGAGAAAAGTGAAACCGGCACTCTCTGCCGGACGTGTTCAGTCTGTTGCCGTCCGTCTGATCGTTGAACGTGAACGTGAAATACATGCCTTCAAAACGGAAGCTGCTTATCGCGTCACTGCCGTATTCCTCGTCCCGGACGCGGATGGAAAGCTGGTGGAAATGAAAGCTGAACTGGCTCGCCGTATCAAAACAAAAAAAGAAGCAAAGGCTTTCCTCGACGCTTGTCAGGGAGCGAGCTTTGCAATCGATGATATTACCACCCGCCCAATCAAGAAAACGCCTCCTGCTCCGTTTACAACGTCTACTTTACAACAGGAAGCCGCACGCAAACTGGGATATACCGTAGCGCAGACCATGATGCTCGCGCAGCGTTTATATGAATCGGGATTCATCACTTACATGCGTACGGATTCTGTCAACCTTTCGGAATTTGCGACAACAGGCAGTAAAGACGCTATCATCAAAATGATGGGTGACCGCTACGTACACCCCCGTCATTTCGAAACAAAGACTAAGGGTGCACAAGAAGCGCATGAGGCTATCCGTCCTACCTATATGGAAAACCAGTCCGTTGAAGGAACAGCACAGGAAAAGAAACTGTACGACTTGATATGGAAACGCACCATTGCCTCACAAATGGCAGATGCGGAACTGGAAAAGACAACTGCTACCATAACAATAAGTGGCAGCAGCGATGTATTTACAGCCATCGGCGAAGTGATTAAGTTCGACGGATTCTTGCGCGTATACCGTGAATCTTATGATGATGACAACGAACAAGAAGATGAGAGTCACCTGCTTCCTCCTCTGAAAAAAGGCCAAAAGTTGGAACATGGGCCTATTATCGCAACCGAACGTTTCACCCAACGTCCTCCACGCTATACGGAAGCAAGTCTTGTACGCAAATTGGAAGAACTGGGTATCGGACGTCCGTCTACGTATGCACCTACTATCTCTACCATCCAACAACGCGAATATGTGGAGAAAGGTAATAAAGACGGGGAAGAACGGCAGTTTAATGTCATGACATTGAAAGATTGTCAGATTAAGGATGAAAACCATACTGAAATTACCGGTGCAGAAAAGGCGAAGTTGTTCCCAACGGATACCGGCACTGTGGTAAATGATTTCCTTACCGAATATTTCCCAGACATTCTGGATTTCAACTTTACCGCCAGTGTAGAAAAGGAATTTGACGAGATTGCAGAAGGAGAAGTGAAATGGACTTCTATCATGAAGAATTTCTATGATAAGTTCCATCCGTCTGTAGAAAACACATTGGCTATCAAGACGGAACATAAAGTAGGCGAACGTATTCTGGGAGAAGAACCGGGAACAGGCAAGACTGTTTCTGTTAAGATTGGTCGCTTCGGTCCTGTTGTACAGATTGGTACTGTAGAAGATGAAGAAAAACCACGCTTCGCACAAATGAAGAAAGGTCAATCCATGGAAACCATCACTTTGGAAGAAGCACTGGAATTATTCAAATTACCTCGTACACTGGGCGAATATGAAGGAAAATCAGTCAGTGTAGGCGTAGGCCGTTTCGGTCCGTATGTCCTGCACAATAAGGTATATGTATCGCTCCCGAAAACACTTGATCCGATGGAAATTACTTTGGAAGAGGCAGAACAGCTGATTCTGGAGAAACGCCAGAAAGAAACGGAACGCCACATCAAGAAGTTTGAAGAGGAGCCGGAACTTGAGATTCTGAACGGACGTTACGGACCTTATATTACCTATAAGGGTTCCAATTATAAAATTCCTAAAGATATCGTCCCGCAGGATTTGAGTTTGGCTAGCTGTTTGGAACTCATCAAATTACAAGATGAGAAAGGACCAGCGACCACAAAAAAAGGACGATTCGCAAAAAAGAAATAAAAAAACTAGAAAAAGAGCAAATTATATAATTAAATGTATATATTTGCTCTTTATCTTTTAATACACAAACTTATGAAGCAAACAAAATTAAAGTATTTAATGATAGGAGTGCTTACCATAGCTTCCATCAGTTGTATGGACAAAGAGCGTGACTTATCTTGGGAGAGAAGGCATATGCCAAAAGAAGCATACTTCGACTTCAACATGACCCAAGCTGTTGCTTTGGATATCAATTATTGTTTTAAAAGCGAAAATTATCGTGTCCTTTTTGACATTTACGATCAAGATCCCATTGAATACTCGGCTGACGGCAGCGTGTTCCAAAAGGACATAGAGCCTATCTACCGTGCAGTTACAGACGAAAAAGGCAAATTCAGTGGAGAAATGAATATTCCGGCGGACCTCTCGGAAGTATGGTTATCATCGGATTATTTAGCCACCGTATCTCCTCTTAAACTAACGATTGACGACAGTCGTCAGCTTTCATTTAATCAAGATGCATATATCACTGCCTTACGTTCACAAACGGCATCAAAAACCAGAGGAGTGACCGTGAACCAACATACCTATCTAAAAGAATGGCATGTTCTTCCCGATGCAGACTGGGATAACAACGGAAGACCAACCAATCTGGAGCCTAAAATAAACATACCTCCGGCAGACGTACTATACAACATCAAGTATGTTTTCAGAAAGGTTACAGTCAAAGATGAGAGCGGTAAAAGCAAGGTTATGAACATCAGTCAGAATTATCCGGAGTTTTTTGATGGTTCCATTAAAATGACTTCAGATATTCCAATTGTTAACCCGACCGAAGTAAGCCTCGTATTTATAAACAGCTCTGCTGCATGGTACAATACAGTTGGATATTACACCTATCCGACCAACAATCCGCCCCAGAGCAAGAGTGATATAAAACAAATAATTGCATTCCCAAACACCTCTCCTGTTTACAAGACTTTAGGGGTAGGAGCATTAGTGTGTGGCGAAGAAATAAAACTCAAATATTGGAATGAAGAGACACAGGAATACGAAGACAAATTTCCTGCAGGAGTCACAATTGGCTGGTGCCTTCAAGGTATGGGATTCAAGAATAAACTCACCTCAGAAACAGATAAAGACAAAGTGGGCGATATCATAAAAGGTATGGGGGCACGCTACTCCACCAGGAATCTAAACACGAATAATACACAAAGAACTGTATCTCTCCGTGATTCCAAGTCCGGGCAGATTGTAGCAGTAGGATTCGAAGATAATATTGACTTCGATTATGCAGATGCCATCTTCTATATTCATACGTCAGAAAAGAATGCTATTGACCCGACATTGCCTCCATTGCCTGAAGACCCCGAAGCAATCCCCGAGCAATATAAAATTTCTTATTCCGGTACACTGGCTTTTGAAGACTTATGGCCTAAGTTAGGTGATTACGATATGAATGACGTAATGGTAAAGTACACCAGTACGATGACCCGAAATGCTCTTGACAATCGCATTTACGAAATAGAAGACAAGTTTATCTTACAGCACTGTGGCGGTTATCTGCAAAACGGATTTGGATATCAATTACACAAGCTCTCAAACAGCAATGTCAAGAGTGTAAAAATAACGGGGCCTGATGCCAGTGGTTTATCAAGTTCTATATACATGGAAGGAAAAGAAACAGAGCCTGGACAGTCTCACCCAACCATATTGTTGTATGACGACATGACAAAATTCAAAAATATCACTGATGAATCAAAGAAAGAATATACTGTAACCATCACGCTTGATGGAGCTAGTGAGAAAGAGGTGGTACCTCCTTACAACCCGTTTATCTTCATCAGTTCCAACGAGGGTAGAGGCAAAGAATTACATCTGATAAATTATCCCCCGACTGACAAAGCCGACTTATCGTTACTGGGAACCGGAAAAGACATCTACAGACCAGAAGAAGGGATGTATTATGTTTCTGCAGACTTGATGCCGTTTGCTATCAATATGCCAGTAAGTAATCTCCCGGTTCCAGAGGAAGGGAAACGAATCGATCAATCATATCCCAAGTTCTCTGGATGGGTATCATCGAATGGGAAACAAAATAAAGATTGGTACAAATAAAGATTGATACGATTTAAATAAGAGCAGCCCGGATATTGTACGGAATCGCTATCGGGACTTCGCATTGCGAACCATCGATGAAAAAGACATAATAGACATCCGTTTAGAAAGGCGCGAATTACGCAGTTCACACAACTTCTTGAATACTCACCAAGAATTCGTGTGAACTGTGTTTTTATTTTAAGCCACAATATTATAGGATATAAGTATTATCCGTTATGAATGGGCTTTCATCATTAAATCTTCGGCTCCCATTTTATCTTAAAACCTTTATTAGGGAATAGCATATCAAACACAATCACGAATATAAAAACAGATGTTACCAAGATATTCATCGTCAATAAAGAAATGTGATAAGGCCAGGGAAGCAGTAAAGCCAAAGCTATTACAGCAATAATATGTGATAAAGGAAGCATACGGCACGTGACATATTTATAGATACTATTTGCCAGAATATAAACGATTGGTCCGATAATCAGAACAAAAACAACTTCCGCTCTCATTTCTTGTTCGGGATGGGCAACAATCAGTTCGTCTCCTACCGCACAAATAATCAATGCTCCCACCAGTACGATATGAATTGCATTATAAATCAACCCCAGCTTTCCGGGATCTTTCACTTCCTGTATTTTCCGACTACCGGCTTCACTGCTCACATCAAAGTAAACCCACCACATAGCCAAACTACCAATGAAAGATATGACAGCAGAAATAATCACGAGAGGCGTCCATTCTTCTACTTCACTCAAAGAAGCTCCTGTCATCAATAGAGTTTCTCCAAAAGCAATAATCACAAACAACTGGCAACGTTCCACCAAATGATGCCCTTCAATAGTCCATTCCTTGCTACTGTCCGAACGTCCCAGACGAGGTAAAGCAAATCCGTGCATCGGGGCTGTATAATCACAGATGGCGGCTATAATCCACAGTAGAATTTGCCATTCTCCCTGCAATATGGCACCCGTAATCCAAAAGACGGCAGATATACAGAACCAGCCCATAATTCGCTTAAAATTAGCAGCCAGATGATGATCTCCTAACACCCCGATAATATAAAGTGTTCTCCCTGCCTGTATCAGAACATAGCAGACAGCAAATATCAATCCCCGGTAAGTAAAGGCATAAGGAATAGCAGCCGCCATCACCAGCCCCACCAGCATACTGATAAAAAGAAGAATACGTATCGGCCGGGTATCCGGGTTGAACCAGTTAGTCACCCAGATGGTATGTTGCCACAACATCCAGACTGCAAACCACAGGATTGTTTCTTTCAATAATCCTTCCCAAGTGAGATTATGAAGCAAATAATGTGAAAGTTGCGTGACCGAGAAAACATAAATCAGGTCAAACAGCAGTTCGGAATAAGAGACAGTAGCAGTTTCCGTTTCTCTCTTCCGAAGCAATGGATGGGGGGAGTAAAACATACGAGGTTCCTTTTATATATATAAAAGAAACCCCGCAGAAGTCTATTTTGTTCAGAGAAAGTCTTACATTCTGGAAGGAACTTCGATACCCAGCAAATTCATTCCCAAGCGAACAACTTTAGCTACATTAGCAGACAGAGCGATACGGAATACTTTCACTGCCTCATTCTCTTCGCGCAGAATACTATAGTCATGATAGAACTGATTGTATTCTTTCACCAAGTCATAAGTATAATTAGCAATAATAGACGGGCTGTAATCTTCACCGGCTTGTTTTACAACAGCAGCAAAGTCGGCAACCATCTGAATCAGCCCTTCTTCCTTTTCACTCAATTCAATACCAGCCGGAATCTGTTCAGAAATTACGATACCTGATTCGGCAGCTTTCCGAAGTACAGACTGGATACGTGCATAAGTATATTGAATAAACGGACCTGTATTACCATTGAAGTCGATAGATTCTTTCGGATTGAATGTCATATTCTTACGGGCATCGACTTTCAGAATGAAATATTTCAATGCTCCCAGACCCACAATACGGGCAATATCATCAGCTTCTTCCTGTGTCAAACCATCCAGTTTGCCTAGTTCTTGTGAAGTTTCTTTAGCAGTGGCAATCATTTCCTCCATCAAGTCGTCAGCATCAACTACCGTACCCTCACGGGATTTCATCTTACCTTCCGGCAGTTCCACCATTCCGTAAGAGAAGTGTACCAGACTCTTACCCCATTCGAAACCAAGTTTATCGAGCAAGATAGAAAGCACCTGGAAGTGATAGTTCTGTTCGTTACCTACTACATAAATCATCTTATTAATCGGGTAATCGGCAAAACGAAGTTTAGCCGTACCGATATCCTGAGTCATGTAGACAGAAGTACCGTCACCACGGAGAAGGAGCTTATGATCCAGTCCTTCGGCAGTCAGGTCGGCCCATACGGAACCGTCTTCTTTCTTGTAGAAGAAACCTTTTTCCAGACCTTCCATTACTTTTTCTTTTCCTTCGAGGTAAGTATTGGATTCGTAATAGATCTTGTCGAAGCTGACACCCATCTTCTTGTAGGTTTCGTCGAATCCTGCATATACCCAGTTGTTCATCATTTCCCACAATCCGCGTACTTCCGGATCACCGGCTTCCCACTTCACCAACATTTCGCGGGCCTCCTGCATCAATGGAGATTCAGCTTCAGCCTTTGCTTTCGCTTCATCGCCACTCATTCCCTGCGCTGTAAATTTAGCCATCAGCTCCTTTACTTCCGCTTTATAATGCTTATCGAAAGATACATAATAATCACCTACCAGGTGGTCACCCTTCTTACCCGAAGTTTCAGGAGTTTCACCGTTTCCGTATTTCTTCCATGCCAGCATGGACTTACAGATGTGGATACCACGGTCGTTTACAATATTTGTTTTGACTACCTTATTGCCGTTTGCCGCTACAATGTTAGCCAATGCGTTGCCTAAAAGGTTATTACGCACGTGTCCCAAGTGAAGCGGTTTATTTGTATTCGGAGAAGAATACTCAATCATTACCAATGGAGAAGCGTCAGTGACCTGCATTAAGCCATACTGTTCATCTGCCTGAATCTCGTTCAGCAACTCAATCCATGTAGCCGATGCAATAGTCAGGTTCAAGAACCCTTTTATCACATTAAACGCTGCTACAGCCGGATCGTTTGCCTTCAGATATTCACCGATTTCCTGTGCCGTTTGCTCCGGTCCTTTTTTTGACATCTTCAGGAAAGGGAACACGACCAGTGTCAAATGTCCTTCAAATTCTTTCTTCGTTTTTTGCATCTGCACCATTTTTTCAGGGACTTCCTGACCGTAGAGTGCTTTCAGTCCGCTGATAACGGACGCTACAAGTTTATCTTCTATCTTCATAATCAAGTTATTTCTTGCGCGCAAAGATACAAAAAAAGGAGACGCATCGCGTCTCCTCTCCTAATTTCTTTCAACTATCTATCTTATTCAACAGCTGCAGATAATTCAGCACCAGCTTTAAATTTAGCTACTTTCTTAGCAGGAATAGTAATAGTTGCCTTTGTAGAAGGGTTAATACCAGTTCTTTCAGCTCTTTCGCTTACAGAGAAAGTACCAAAACCTACGAGAGATACTTTGTCACCAGCTTTCATAGCATTAGTAACTGAAGTGATGAAAGCATCAAGTGCTTTTTTTGCATCGGCTTTGCTCATTTGAGCTTCAGCAGCCATTGCACTAATAAGATCAGACTTATTCATAATACGTAAAATGATTAATTAATATATTTGTTACACAAAAGATTATCCCACAATGGATTGATTCCACAAATATAGCCGAACAAAACAACATATCAAATAAAAACATAAAAAAAACGCAGCAAATTATTGAAAAAGAGCTAATAGGAAGCGTTTTTCATGCTTTAAAACAGAATTTATTCGTACTTTTGCGTCTATTATCTAAATATTCAGAAATAAAAATGATGCCAACTGTAACTAAAAACCTGATAATTATCAATGTACTAGTATTTTTCGGGACAATCGTAGCCCAACGTTACGGCCTGGATTTAACGAATTATCTGGGATTACATTTTTTCCTCGCAAGTGACTTTAATCCGGCACAGCTTATCACTTATATGTTCATGCACGGCGGATTCAGCCACATTTTCTTTAATATGTTTGCTGTTTTCATGTTCGGACCGATTCTCGAACAAACCTGGGGACCCAAACGTTTCCTCTTCTACTATATTCTCTGCGGTATTGGTGCGGGACTTATCCAAGAAGGAGTGCAGTATATTCAATATGTGATAGAATATAGCCAACATACACAAGTAAATTTGATAGGTTATGGCGTTATTTCTATGGAGCAATACTTGAACATGTTGACCACCGTAGGTGCTTCGGGAGCCGTTTACGCCATATTGCTGGCATTTGGTATGCTATTTCCCAATAACCGACTGTTCATCTTTCCGCTGCCTTTCCCTATCAAAGCGAAGTTTTTCGTGATAGGATATGCCGCAATCGAATTATGGGCAGGGCTTGCCAACAGCACCGGAGATAATGTTGCTCACTTTGCTCACCTGGGAGGAATGTTATTCGGATTAATCCTGATTTTGTATTGGAGAAAAAAAAGCAATAACAATGGGACATATTATAGCTGATTTAAAGGAGACATTCAGAAGAGGAAATATTTTCATCCAACTGATTTATATCAACGTAGGCATCTTTCTGATCGGCACGTTGATTAACGTTTTCTTGCGACTGTTTGAAGTAAGTACCCCCGATATATTCGGTATATTTGCCTTACCGGCATCCTTTATCGGATTTATTCATCAGCCGTGGTCGTTATTTACTTATATGTTTATGCATGCCGGTATCCTGCATATTCTATTCAATATGCTTTGGCTGTATTGGTTCGGAAGTTTGTTTCTCTACTTTTTCTCGGCCAAGCATTTAAGAGGACTATATGTATTAGGAGGTATCTGTGGAGGTTTACTGTATATGGTTGCCTACAATGTATTTCCTTTATTCAGTTCGCAAGTGGCGGGTGCAACATTGGTAGGAGCATCAGCTTCCGTATTAGCCATCGTAGCCGCTACGGCTTATCGTGAACCAAATTACAGGGTGCAACTTTTTCTTTTCGGTGCTATCCGTCTCAAATATCTGGCACTGGTTGTTATCGGAATCGATGTATTATCCATCACCTCAAGTAATGCCGGAGGACATATCGCCCACCTGGGCGGTGCTCTTGCAGGACTTTGGTTTGCCGCCAGCCTAAGTAAAGGAACTGATTTGACTTCCTGGATCAACTGGATTCTGGATGGTTTCACCTCCTTGTTTCAGAAGAAAACATGGAAACGGAAACCGAAAATGAAGGTACACTATGGAAACAGTGCCACCGGTCGCGAGAAGGATTATGATTACAATGCCCACAAAAAAGCACAGTCAGATGAAGTGGACCGTATTTTGGAAAAACTAAAAAAATCCGGTTACGACAGTCTGACAACTGAAGAAAAGAAAAGCTTGTTCGACGCAAGCAAAAGATAAAAGAATGGAACATATTGGCAAATTTGTCGCATATCTGATACTTGCTGTCAACGCTCTCTTCGTGGGAACGTTGATATTAAGCGCTTATAGCCCTTACCTTAACCCGAAAATAAACCCACTTGCTTCCAGCTTGGGACTTGCATTTCCGATATTCCTGACGATTAATCTGATTTTTATCGGCTTCTGGGCATTTGTCAATTACCGCTATGCGCTCTTGCCTGCCATCGGTTTTCTAATTTGTATTCCGCAGATACGGACTTATATTCCTTTTAACTCCACCACAAAAACCATACCGGAAGGAAGCATCAAAATCCTATCCTACAACGTAATGAGTTTCAACAATTTGGAGAAGAAAGATGGAAAAAACCCGGTATTGTCTTATCTTGTAGATAGTAACGCCGATATTATCTGTCTGCAAGAATATAACACCGCTACCAACAAGAAATACCTGACGGAACAGGACATTAAAAAAGCATTGAAAGCCTATCCTTACCAATCCGTCCACCAACAAGGGAAAGGAGATGTGCAACTTGCCTGTTTCTCTAAGTTCCCCATACTCTCGATACATCCCATCGAATATGAAAGTAATTATAACGGCTCCATGAAATATGTACTGAATGTGAATAACGACACTCTTACATTAATCAACAACCACTTGGAATCCAACAAGCTCACCAAAGAAGACAGAGGGATGTATGAGGATATGATTAAAGACCCGAATGCCAAGAAAGTAAAAACCGGACTTAGGCAATTAATCAGAAAACTGGCGGAAGCATCGGCTATCCGGGCTTCACAAGCTGATTCTGTGGCTAAAGCCATTGCAGCATGTAAATATCCGACAACTATCGTATGCGGCGATTTCAACGACGGTTCTATCTCATATACCCATCGCATCCTGACTCAAAAACTAGACGATGCATTCACACAGTCCGGTAAAGGATTGGGTATTTCCTACAATCAGAACAAGTTCTATTTCCGCATAGACAATATCTTGATCAGCCCCAACCTGAAAGCCTACAATTGCACGGTAGACCGGTCTATCAAGGCATCAGACCATTACCCGATCTGGTGCTATATCAGTAAACGATAAGAACTGAAAACTCTAATAAAAAACACTTATGATGATTAAAAAGACACTAACCATTTTAGCAGTAAGTTGTATGATGTACTCCTGTGCTACGAAAACAGAAAGCAATCCTTTCTTTACAGAGTTTCAAACCGAGTATGGTGTTCCTTCTTTCGACAAGATTAAATTAGAGCACTATGAACCTGCCTTTCTAAAAGGTATAGAAGAACAGAATCAAAATATCGAAGCCATCATCGAAAGCCCGGAAATTCCGACATTCGAAAATACGATTGTGGCTTTGGATAACAGCGCACCCATCTTAGACCGGGTAAGCATCATTTTCTTCAATATGACAGATGCGGAAACTACTGATTCGCTGACCGCACTTTCCATCAAACTGGCACCGGTTCTTTCGGAACATAATGACAATATCTCCCTGAATGGGAAACTATTCAAACGGGTGAACGATGTCTACCAAAAGAAAGATTCATTGAACCTGACGTCGGAACAAGAACGTCTGCTGGACAAGACTTATAAAAGATTTATCCGTTCCGGAGCGAACCTTGGCGAAAAGGACCAAACTCGCCTCCGCGAAATCAACAAGGAGCTTTCTACACTTGGCATCACTTTCAGCAACAATGTGCTGAATGAGAATAATGCCTTCCAACTTTTCGTTGACAAGGAAGAAGATCTGGCAGGATTGCCTGAATGGTTCCGCCAAAGTGCGGCCGAAGAAGCGAAAGCAGCCGGACAACCGGGAAAATGGTTGTTCACCCTGCACAATGCCAGCCGTCTGCCTTTCCTGCAATATTCTGAAAATCGCCCGCTCCGGGAGCAAATATACAAAGCTTATATCAACCGCGGCAACAACAACGACGGAAACGATAACAAGGAAAACATCCGCAAGATCGTTTCTCTCCGCCTGGAAAAAGCGAACTTATTAGGTTTCGACTGTTATGCAAACTTCGTCCTGGATGAAACCATGGCAAAGAACGCCAACAACGTAATGAGCCTTTTAAATAACCTCTGGAGCTACGCACTGCCAAAAGCAAAAGCAGAAGCTACCGAACTTCAGAAATTAATGGATAAGGAAGGAAAAGGAGAAAAACTGGAAGCATGGGACTGGTGGTATTATACCGAAAAACTACGGAAAGAAAAATACAACCTGTCTGAAGAGGATACAAAACCTTACTTCAAACTGGAGAATGTACGCGATGGCGCTTTCGCCGTAGCCAACAAATTATATGGCATCACCCTAAGCAAACTGGAAGGCATACCAACTTATCACCCTGATGTAGAAGTCTTTGAAGTGAAAGACGCAGACGGTTCCCAGCTCGGTATCTTCTATGTAGACTATTTCCCACGTCCCGGGAAAAGCGGTGGTGCATGGATGAGCAACTATCGTGAGCAACACGGAACAACCCGTCCGTTGGTATGCAACGTTTGCAGCTTTACCAAGCCGGTAGGCGACACCCCCTCTTTATTGACCATGGATGAAGTGGAAACCCTGTTTCACGAATTTGGTCACGCTCTGCACGGACTGCTGACAAAATGTGAATACAAAGGAACATCGGGAACCAACGTGGTACGTGACTTTGTAGAACTTCCTTCTCAAATCAACGAACATTGGGCGACTGAACCCGAAGTGCTGAAAATGTATGCCAAACATTATCAGACAGGAGAAGTGACACCCGACGAAATCATCGAGAAGATACTGCAACAGAAAACTTTCAACCAGGGCTTCATGACCACCGAATTACTGGCTGCCGCCATCCTCGACATGAACCTGCACACGATGACAGATGTAAAGAATCTGGATATGCTTGCATTCGAAAAAGAAGCGATGGACAAGCTTAACTTGATTCCCGAAATAGCACCGCGTTATCGCGTGACTTACTTTAATCATATCATTGGCGGATACGCTGCCGGATACTATAGTTACCTATGGGCCAACGTATTGGACAATGATGCTTTCGAAGCTTTCAAAGAACATGGTATTTTTGATAAAAACACCGCCGACCTGTTCCGCCATAACGTATTGGAGAAGGGAGACAGCGAAGACCCGATGGTGCTTTATAAGAATTTCCGTGGAGCGGAACCAAGCCTGGAACCACTACTGAAAAACAGAGGAATGAAATAATTCAGCAAAAAAGCCCTTAAACATCAAATATTTGAGGGCTTATTACACATGAATGTGAAAAAAAAACTATATTTGCAGCCTTGTATGCGGCAAAAAGAACTTGTGTACGACAGAATTTAACTGAAAATTAAATTAAAAAAGTAATCATCATAAATTAAAAGTAAAATGCAAAACAAAGGATTTGTAAAGGTTTTTGCGGTACTACTCACGCTGGTATGCGTGTTCTACCTCTCCTTCTCCTTCGTAACCCGCCATTACACTAATAAGGCGAAAGAGATTGCGAACGGCGACCCGAAAGTAGAACAAGACTACCTTGACTCTCTCTCCAATGAGAAAGTAATGCTGTGGAACTGGACGCTGAAAGATTGTCGTGAAATGGAGATCAGTTTAGGTTTGGACCTAAAAGGTGGTATGAATGTTATCCTTGAAGTTTCTGTGCCTGATGTTATCAGAGCATTGGCTGACAACAAGCCGGATGAAAACTTCAATAAAGCGCTGAATGAAGCTGCAAAACAAGCTGTCAACAGCCAGGACGATATCATTACCTTGTTCGTCAGAGAATACCAGAAGACTGCTCCGGGCGCAAAACTTTCCGAACTTTTCGCAACACAACAGTTGAAAGATAAAGTTAACCAGAAATCATCAGATGCCGAAGTAGAAAAAGTATTGAGAGCAGAAGTAAAGGCTGCCGTTGAAAACTCATACAACGTGCTTCGTACCCGTATCGACCGCTTCGGTGTTGTTCAGCCGAACATCCAGAGCCTCGAAGATAAGATGGGTCGTATCATGGTGGAACTTCCGGGTATCAAGGAGCCGGAACGTGTGAGAAAACTTCTTCAAGGTTCGGCCAACCTCGAATTCTGGGAAACATATACTGCAAAAGAGATTCTTCCGGCTATGCAGTCGGCTGACTCAAAATTGCGTGCTATCCTGTCACAGGAAACTGCCGCTGATTCTACAGCCACTAACGCAACTGCAGACACAATCCCCGCAGCCAAGCTGGCAGAAGCTACTCCGGCAAAGAAAGCCGTAAGCGTTGCCGATAGTCTCGCAGCTACTCTGAAAGGAGATGCCAAAGACGAAAAGGCGGGAGCAAATATGGAAGAAATCAAAAAGCAATATCCGTTGCTAGCTGTTCTTCAGTTGAATTCAAGCGGTCAGGGTCCGGTGATCGGCTATGCTAACTATAAGGATACAGCCGATATCAACAGATATCTGAGCATGCCTGAAATCCAGTCAGAACTTCCGAAAGACCTTCGTCTGAAATGGGGTGTTTCTCCTTCTGAATTCGATAAGAAAGGACAGACATTCGAATTGTATGCTATCAAGTCTACCGAACGTAACGGCAAAGCTCCGTTGGAAGGTGACGTAGTAACAGATGCAAAAGACGAATTCGACCAATACAGCAAACCGGCTGTAAGCATGACCATGAACTCTGACGGTGCACGCCGCTGGGCACAGCTGACCAAGCAGAACATCGGTCGTTCTATCGCTATCGTTCTTGATAACTATGTATATTCTGCACCAAACGTAAACTCTGAAATCACAGGTGGACGTTCACAGATTACAGGTCATTTCACTCCTGAACAGGCAAAGGACTTAGCAAACGTATTGAAATCAGGTAAGATGCCGGCTCCGGCCCATATCGTACAGGAAGATATCGTAGGTCCTTCTCTGGGTCAGGAATCTATTAACGCAGGTATTTTCTCATTCGTTGTAGCTTTGATCCTGTTGATGATCTATATGTGTTCCATGTATGGCTTCATCCCGGGTATGGTTGCCAACTGCGCATTGTTCCTGAACTTCTTCTTCACGCTGGGTATCCTTTCATCCTTCCAGGCGGCACTGACCATGTCCGGTATTGCCGGTATGGTGTTGTCACTCGGGATGGCGGTGGATGCGAACGTACTTATCTATGAACGTACAAAAGAAGAGCTTCGTGCCGGCAAGGGTGTGAAGAAAGCATTGGCTGACGGTTATTCAAATGCCTTCTCTGCTATCTTCGACTCCAACCTGACATCTATCATCACCGGTATCATCCTGTTCTATTTCGGTACAGGTCCGATCCGTGGTTTCGCCACGACTCTGATCATCGGTATCCTCTGTTCATTCTTTACAGCCGTGTTCATGACCCGTCTGGTTTACGAACACTTCATGAGCAAAGACAAACTGCTGAATCTGACATTTACTTCACCTATCTCTAAGAAGATGCTGGTAAATACACACTTCGACTTTATGGGTGGCAACAAGAAATGGCTGACTATCACAGGCGTGATTTTGCTGATCTGTATCGGTTCGCTGGTAACCCGCGGTTTGAGCCAGAGTATCGACTTCACCGGTGGACGTAACTTCAAGGTTCAGTTCGAAAATCCGATCGAACCGGAACAGGTACGTGAGCTGATCTCTAACAAGTTCGGTGATGCCAACGTAAGCGTTATCTCTATCGGTACCGATAAGAAGACTGTACGTATCAGTACCAACTACCGTATTCAGGACGAAGGTAACAATGTAGACTCTGAAATCGAATCTTACCTGTACGAAGCATTGAAACCGATGCTGACTCAGAACATCACACTGGCTACATTCATCGACCGCGATAACCATACGGGCGGCAGTATCATCAGTTCACAGAAAGTAGGTCCGAGTATCGCTGACGATATCAAGACTTCAGCCATCTGGTCGGTTGTATTCGCTCTGGTTGCTATCGGTCTTTATATCCTGATCCGCTTCCGTAACATCGCTTACAGTGCGGGTTCTGTAGCAGCACTGACCAGTGATACACTGATGATCTTAGGTGCTTACTCACTGTGCTGGGGCTGGATGCCGTTCTCTCTGGAGATCGACCAGACTTTCATCGGCGCTATCCTGACTGCTATCGGTTACTCAATCAACGATAAGGTGGTAATCTTCGACCGTGTGCGTGAATTCTTCGGCCTGTATCCGAAACGCAACGTAAAACAGTTGTTTGATGACTCTCTGAACACAACTCTGGCACGTACCATCAACACCTCTTTGAGTACATTGATCGTGTTGCTATGTATCTTCATCCTGGGTGGTGACTCTATCCGCAGCTTCGCCTTCGCAATGATCCTGGGTGTTGTCATCGGTACACTGTCATCTCTGTTCGTAGCTTCTCCGATTGCATATATGATGCTGAAAAACAAAAAAGGTTCGGCACCTGCAACTACTACAGAAGAATAAAGCCTAATATATAAGGTATAAAAAGCCTCCTCCGCGTAATTGCGGAGGAGGCTTTTTATTTTCTGACAGACCTTCCCTTCACAGAGACACGATCGAATGAAAAAGAAATAAAGGGGCGTGAATACAGGTGCAGTTTACTCAATCTTCCTCATGGTCATTTGACCAAGGTGATCACATCGCATACAAAAAGTAAGTGCATTCTTGCCCCGCCGGGAAGAATGCACTTGCACACAAACAAAACAAACAATAAGCCGATCTGTCACAGATGGGCATTGGCCTTAATTAGAACTTTCACAATCTCACCGGGAGGTATCCTGATGCTTCTTCTCAAGATTCATCTTTGCACCCGGTTTGAATCTCACCGTCTTTTTCCCCGGAATAGTCATTATCTCTCCCGTAGACAGATTATAACCTTTACGGGCTTTGCGCTCTTTTACTTCAAAGGTTCCGAAACCTACCAATGTGACGGATTCTCCCTGATGTAGCGCCTCGGCAATAGCCTCCATCACACCTTCCACCACAATGGCAATCTGCTCTTTCTTTAAATTGCTTTTAACAGCAATACTTCTAATTAAATCAATCTTCTTCATGTTTAGCTTTTTATCAATTATTAAATAAACGTTTCAAAAACTACTGTCTCACACATCGAATCTGGAAGCCAGATGCAGAATGATGAGCTGATCTATGGGTTACTCCATCCGATTCCACCAGGATTCCCATTCCCCAGTACTTCTTGCCGAAGTCATCGACAATTGTAAAGTAATCACTCACCCCATAATAACCGACCACACCCGAATCATCGAGTTGCCCGGCGGCTGCCCTACGTGTTCCTGAGGCCGGAAGGAACTTGCCATTATTAAAGTTCCAGCCATTAGACCAATTGCCAACCTTGTTTTCAGTAATAAATCCATACAGCACATACTCCCGTGCTTTAGGCAATCTCCAGATTCCATTATCCGGAACATCGCCTCCGGAAATCTGCGTATTTACATACTTTTGTGAATAACCAATCAAACGGCACGGGTCTCCACTACCATTTCTAAGATTAGTATAGGTATGTAACTCTTCCGATGCCCTAATTGACCACTGAGAAGACCATACGCGTCCTGTACTTACCGGATCAAACCAACTGACAGGACTTCCCGAATTGCTCCATGCAACGACTCCACGACTCTGGAAGAACGCTCCGGTCTCTTCTTTACTGTCCGTAAATACCAATGTTGCATTGTCAGTCCCGCGACCCGAGTTAGATACAGTTACATTAAACTCCATTGTTTGGGCACGTTTCCACACCGCATAGACATCGGTATCCTGAGGTGGCGTATAACTTGCACCCAAACCGTAGAACTGCCCGTTAATCATCCAACCGGTAAAGAAGAAATCCGCATTGCTGCATTTGAGCCTAGGGACCGCCAGGGTCGTAGCCTGCCCGGGCATCACATATTCATCCGCAGGTAACGTACCACTGGCATGACTGGTTCCCGAAGGCAAGTTCAGATGATACTTGATCTTAAATCTTTTTGTCCATTCGGCAGATACCTGCATATTACTTAGAACGGGTATATTGGCCCCAAAAATGTAATGCACCCCTCCGACACTCCAACCGGTATGTCCCCACGCCGGATCACTGCATTCCAAACGGACAGCAGATAAAGTCACCATCTTGCCCGGAGCTATCTTCTGTAAAGCGGGTAAAGGAGTTACCGAAGTGGTCCCTACCGGAGCATTTGCCAGATAGCTTACTTCATAAAGCAGCCACTTAGCAGTTATGGTCATATCCCTATTGATAATGACCGATGTTCCCGGTGCCTTCTCTTGTCCACCTACCAGCCACGCCTGATGTACCTGCAAAGGATCACTGCTATGCAGTTGAACCGGCAACATCACGCTACTTCCCGGCGCCACAATTTCAGAACGCGGATAGCCGGGTACTGTTCCGGACGGTGGCTGCGGTGAGTAAGTTACTTGATAATACCGCGTCCATTCGGGATATATTTTAAGGTCATTTGTCACGATCGTATTTCCGCCAAAAGCGCCTGCCGTCCATGCAGTGTGTTTCCACCTCGGATCACTGCAAACCTGTAAACCTTGGGCTTCCGTTGCTAAAGTAACCGATGAATTCTGGGCTACTTTCACAGGAGACGGCAAAGTACCGGTGACAGTAACACCGGCAGGGGCACCCGCAGGCGCCTTTGCCAGATACTCAACCCAGCAGTCACGTGACCATACGGCAAAAGCCTTTCTGGAACCGGATGCATGCATCACATAGTTTGCGCCCAATCCATGATAAACTCCATCTATACTCCATCCGGTATGCACATAACCTGGATTACTACATACCAACTGGTTCGTCGAAAGTTTGATACTCGTACCTCCGGCAGCAACATAGACTCCCGGAACCGTTCCGGACACTAAAGCCGTACCTGCAGGAAGATTAGAGTCATACTCTAGAGAAGCACCTTGGCTAAAAGTCGCATGAAAACTGCCAACACTACTGTTTATAGTAGTATTTTCTCCCAATCCAAGATTATTGCCCCAGCCGGTATGAGCCACAGACGGATCACTGAGAGTCAAAGGGGTAGAGGGCAGCGCAAAAGGTTTGCGTTGCTCCACAAAATGATTGGTCGGCAGTTCCGAGGTTAATGTTGCTCCTCCCGGCGGATAAGCATAATAAGTGACAGTAGCTAATTCCGGCCAATCGGTAGACGTATTATCTACGACACAACGAACCGGAAGAGCCACGTCCAAAGCAGTTGCCTGTATTGCAGCATCCCCTCCCTGAAACCACAGCGAAGCAGGTTGCCATCCGATACTGCCGGAAATGACAGAAGAACTCCAGTAGTGTCCGGAGACACCCGGTTGCTCGATAAAGGTTCCATCTTCTTTGCGTGAACCCGATGCCGGAAAGTAAAATCGATCCTTTATCAATCTCCCGTGAACAACTTCACCAGTACCGTCTGTCGCAAGTCCCCCTATCGGTAACCAAGATCCTTCAGTTCTATATATACTGTTCAAGACAGCTTCCAAACGTTCTTTCACAGGCATCTTCCATTTCTTTCCCGGAGGAGCCCATCCGCGCTGCGTAAGATAACGGCAGATATCACCAATACGATTACCCGGATTATGAATATGTGTCAATACATTCTCCAGATCTGCTCCGGGAGCTAAAGAGGCGGGATTAAACTTAGGAATGTTCGGAGACTGATTGGTTTTCCATACAGGATTCACTTCTGCTGCATCGAGCTGACGCACATCAGTTGCGCTGCTTCCTCCTTGCAGTGCAATTAAGGAACCATACAGAAAATACACTCCCTGTTTTTGGTTTCGGGCAGCAGGAACATACGACGGAACATCATCGAACGTCAATCTGCCTTGTGCCGCGTCCCAATAAATATTAGATGCGGCAGGGAGATCGTTATACACCCGATTCTCTATAACAACGACGGATTCTCCCGCAAGGCCCGACAATTTAGCACTTTGTGGGCCCGCAGCCTCCTCGACAAAGAAGTAAACAGGGACAGAAGGAGAAGTAACGGAAGAGATGACCTCGCTATCCCGGTCCGGAGATGCGGGAGATATTGCCAGTCCAGACTTAGACGTACTTTCAAGAATACGGATCTGGTTGAAATCTCCCAACAAGAGTCCTTGAGAACCTGAAACATAATTGCCGGAAACACCCATACCGGCAGCTTTCAGCTTTATTTCCCTACGCAATCCTCCAACCTGAACATCAAGGGTCGTTTCTCCCTGCGCTCCCTTGGCAAAATCCAACTTAATGGCAGTCGAGTCTGCGGAGATCGAAGTGGTTTTAAGAGTCACACCGGCTATTCCGGACGACATGCTTACCACTCCCGGAGTAACCGTACTTCCCGGACGGCTGTACGCATTGGTCCCTATCACACATACCGTAACATCCTTCTGTTCTTCATCCGTATAAAGCACATAAGAAGAATTCGTCAGCCCCAAATAATAAACACCATTACCTGTTATTTCATGCGAATCGTCTACCACCGTAACATTGCAAAGAATTCCGCTACTACCCGAAGGAGCAGCAATCGCCTCATCCATCGTAGAATAGCCTCCTCCTTCCACACGTACCAGATTTAGCGTATAAAGATAGTTTCTTTTAAATGCCAACTTTTCTCCTTTACTGTTTTTCAGACTCGCGCGATAATAACGAACCGGTCCGTTATCAAACTTACCGGCAAGAATAACATCCGAACGGTCAGCCGGGCCACCTGCCGTTTCATATACATAAACAGGATAGTCTTCACTTCCCATACCTGCGGTTGTATGCCCGGCGAATCCTGTTGAAGAGGCTATAATCGGATTGTCCAACCGGGAAGCACTACCCGATTTATGACCATAATCGGTAAATTGAGCCGTAATAGGTAAAGTTTCATTCGCATTTCCATATTCAAAAGCAAGTGCTCCTTGTACCGGTACGTTAATAACAGATACTCCTGTCAAAATAAAACCATCGGAAGCATGTGCACCGGAAGCATCTACGTATAATTTAGATACGATCCGTTTTAGGCGAAGAGGGGTACTGACAGTTCCTACAGTAGTACCTGTAATAATCTGTGGCAATGGACAATAGGCCGACATCGGGATCTTCTTCCCTGTAAAAGGAACTGTCGCTTGCGGAATTGCTAATGCAGAATTACCCGCCACAGGAGAATCCGACGGATCGCCATACAGAAGAAGATTGGTAACTGCATCGGATAAAGTTGTCGTAGTCGTAAGACTTCCCAACTTCGCCTGTATCAATTCATCGGCATTTGAAATCAACAGCAAAACCACTGAAGAATTGCAGGCACTTAATTGTGCATAAAGCTCTCCGACCGAGGTCATATCGGCTTGTACGGCTTCCAAGAAAGTCGCATCTTTATCATTCCCCAAAAAAACCAACACCCAGGGAGGTCCCATAATAGTTTCATCAGCCGCTGTCCCCGAACGTGTGGCAGGAGATTCATAATCACTCCCTTTATGAAGAGAAAGAAATACGTTCACTTTACCTTCAGGAGCCTCCGGAAGCAAGGGTGAACCTGTTACCGGAGAATCATCTGAACAGGATACCGGCAGAAAAGCCAATATCCCACACATAAGTATCCCAAGAAAGGATTTAATATTTTTATTCAAACACATTGTATCTTACTATTTTAAGTGACAGATTTTCCATTACTATTGACGAATGCAACGAATGGCAGAATCAACAGTCGAGCTCCATATATTAATATTAATATTAGCTTCTCTAAGAGACATCAGTCCCAAGAGTCCATCCGCCTCGGGATGTGCCCCCCGATTAACGGTCGGATACGTAATAGCCCCATCAGCATATCTTGTATTATACGGAAAAAAAGTATTATTTAAGATAGGATAAACCCTTCCTTGCAAACTCTCTTGATATGGATGCATTAAAGCAAATAGTTCATAGTGTGTAGGCAGGCGCCATGTTCTGTTGTCCGGCAGGTCTCCGGCAGCTAACTTTGCATGTATTTCACTCAAAGAAATACCCACTAAACGACAGATATCACCAACTCCCCGTTTTAGCCCCTCCACACTGTGTATCACCCTATAGCCTTTATCATAATCAGTCACCGAGTTTATTAATGGAAAACTTACACCATTTACGGCAAACCCCGGAAAAGTAACACTATGTAAAGCCAAGAATCTCCAGCTGACTATAGTGCCCGTCTCGCCTTCAGATGCAAAAGTGAACGTTGCATCAGCAGAACCCGAATTAGAAAGTTTTAAATTAGTTGATGCAAACGGGGTCTCCGGTGTATTTACCCAATAAGGCTCTATCTTGACATCAGTGCTAGCAACTATTTCATCTCCAAAGCTATAACGAATACCATTAACCAGCAGTCCGGTACATATCTTGACAGGTGAAGATCTTACTGTTGCCATAACATAAAGCAAGGAATGTTTCTCTCCCATCTTGACGAAGTTAGTAGTGCTGGGAAAATGCCAATAAAAAATAGCTCCGGGATATGGAGGGGTAGCAACATACTCTATTTTACAAAGTTTAGTCCATTCAGGCCTAATCTCCACTTCAGTGTTTCCTATCCCATCAGCACCGACCACATATGAATCACCAAAATCAAAATGCCGTCCATTTACAAGCCATCCGGAATGAAAATACTTTGTTACCACTTTACTCCCTTCACGTACTTCGTAATCATTGAATTTTGTAGACAGCGCTGGCAATGTTATCGTTTCTCCTTCGTTCAACAATGCCGATGGCGGAACGCTATACAAATTATTTTCTTGATTCAGAGGATCGGTATTCGAATAAACAACACGATAAACTTTTGAATAATTATTCTCAGAATCAACAACGCAACGAATGACTCCAACCCCCGATGAAGTATTCCAATCTTGCACAGAAGTGCTTAGATATTTAAAGTAAAGTCCCCGGGCTGAAGCACTGATTGCAGCGGAAGCAGACCAATATCTCCCTCTATCCCCCCCATCATTAGCTGGAAGATAATAGCGGTTATTTGTACGAATTCCATTGCCAATAACAGTGCTACCCTCACTCGAACTGCCAGAAATATAACCCCAACCCGGAGTAGAAGCAGTAGTTTCCCGAACCCCATCGCCCAAAAGCTTCAGTTCATCTAAAGTAGGCATCCGCCACTTCTTATTTCCGGGTCCCCATTCTCTTTGCGTTATAAAGCGACAGATATCACCTTTCAGATTTTTAGGATCATGTAATCCCTTCTGAAGAATCAGATTCTCATCATCTCCCCCAACAACAGAAAATGCAGAGATCCAGACCGGAGTAGAAATATAACCCCATTTTCTATCACTCTTACGTGTGGCCAGAAAATTATATCCGGTGTTATACCCTTGTAAAGAACCCCAATAAAAAGACGCCCCCTGAAATTTCTCATGTTCCGCTCTGCATCCCGGTGCAGGAGTATCATCAAAAGTAAACTTCTCGAGAACCCTATCAAAATAGATATTAGAACCAGCAAACTCCACTCCTTCCACAGCGATTGTATGCGCAAATCCTCCTGCCATCAATAGCAAAGTGTCCGCAAGAGAAACTTTGTTCCGTTTTATGGTAAGAGTTCCCATGCCTGTTCCTGTATCCTGGTCATAGCTGTAATTGATCTTAGTCCGTGTCATATCAAATTTAGAACTCACAGGATCACCTGTAGAATTATAAGTATATAGTACAGGAGATAGGCTGACAGATACAGGAGGCAAGTTTTTGGTTGTAAACGTAACAACACTCTCAGAAGCATACGAATAACCGACATTGACCCGTGAGAAAACGATCTTTGCTCCGGGAATCGTATCATAAGCAGCCGTATTCTGCCATGGTTCTACACTTACATTTACATCGACATTCAGCGGATTCACGGTCAGCATATATCGATAGTAAGTGTTACGCCCAAGTGAGTAGTCAGCCGGAATATCCGTACTCTTTCCCAATAATATTTGCCATGTTTCTGACGCTCCATTACGTTCAGCCTCTATTTCCATAAAAGAAGCACGCCCCTTCCCTGCCGTATTATCCCAAATGTACTCCGGCAAGATAAAGCTATTCTTTCCCTGTACAACAGATGTATACGGATATCCTGAGGGAACATCTTTCTCTCCGGCGATAGAAACAGGTGTAGAAAACGAACGCGTATCAGTAACCGTAAGCCCGCCGGAAAGCGGATAAGCAGAGGGGGAAAGAAAAGAGAACGAAGGTAACTGTTTAACAGTGACCTGCCTGATCTTTATATCTTCATCCGTATTTTTTCGTATCTCCAGACTCGCCTTTGAAGCAATGCGCTCCAACTCAACCGAGAACGCTGAATTCCAGGTTAATCCTTCATCCACACTGACTTCCCCTGTGACCGGAGTTGAAGAGGCTGCATTTCTTATCCGGATATCCAGATGCTTGCATACCACAAACTCTGCCGTATCTATAGGTAGAGTAACCGGTACACTTTTAATTTCTGATAAAGATGGCTCTCCGGTTAATGCGGAATTCATGCCCGTCGTTTCATTACCGATCACAAACAAATCGTAATCACCCGGACGAAGATAGAGTTTAAACACTCCCCCTGTATGCTCTAAACCGGATGATGAAGGATCACTTAAATCGGCACGGCGATTCATTTCCACCTTTCCACTGTTTTTCGCCACAGCAATTACACGCAAGCGCTTCAGAGTCACTCCGGATTCACTTCCTCCTAAAGTGACATTACGAGTCATAAGTTCTACTTCTACCGGATTGTCTCCCGAAGTATATCTTCCTATTTTATCTTCCAGTTCACAAGAGATAAAAGACAGTAGCAAAAAGAATATATATATTCCTTTTACACATCTCATATACTTTTTCTTTAATAAGCTCATTTTATGCAATCAATTTAGATTCAGTTCATTAATAGTATACTCCGCCCTCTACTTTTAAAACTTTATACACTCTCAAAAGAAGGTGTTTTGTGCCGGCCTACGCCTACCTTGTCCTGACAAAGTAGCTTCATCCCGACGACAAAACAACCTTCCAACACGAGAGAGGCACGAATTCACTCTAAAAAACAAATTCTATTTACCCATAAAAACATCCGTAGCCACTCCGTTTGAATTCTCACTTTCCTTGTCAGACCTCCGGAGTAGTACTGATAGTTTCCCAGCCATTTACCCGCAAAGAGATAATGACTCCGTCTTTAGAAAGCACCAATTCAATCAGATAGGTATCCTCTCTATCCAAATCCTCCTGAGTATGGTATGCGGGAGAGGACATAATAGCATTGATTAAATCTTTTGTAAATCCCGGAATAACATCTGTTCCATCGGGATTCAGCAATTTAAGGAACAGATGCCCGTCAGTATACAGGCGCAATACATCAAACTGGAAAACACGGGTATCATCCGTTTGAGATGCGCTATAATAAGGAACATATATAATCGTACCGGCATCGGCCGGCGTAACATTTTCTGAGTTAAAGCGTCCGTTATCAGAGGTGATACGGGCTGATGAACCATCAGCGATTCCCTTCACACGGACTTCTATCTTATTCGTGTTTTTCATTAAGTCTACTACACCTGTCCCACCGTTATCAGCTGTGATCTCCACGGAGTCCAGGCGCCCAAAGAACAACTCACCAAGTGAGTATTCCAAATTTTCTTTCTGCTCAAAATACGCTTTTACACGAAAATCCGAAAGAGTGGTAATCCCCGGAGAGACAGCCGGACTAAACTGTTGAGGAATACCTGTCTTAAAAATGCCAATCTCGTAATCACCAACCTTACCTCCCAAGCATAAAAAGGTCCATTTCCCCTCAGGAAGGTCAATAGGCATCCGGTAGCCATTCTTCAAATGTGCTCCTTTGTCCCGAAACATTTTGCGATAAATGCCGAGGGAGTCGAACGCATACACATCTATATGGTGGACAGCTTCTCCAAAACGATCGCCTTCACCCGTATGCAAAAGATAACGTGGCTGTAACATAAACATCCGTGAACATTTACTCAAGTCCTCGTAAACACAACTGCTAAATAAGGCTGTATAGAGAGCCAGTCCTAAAATGAGTGAAATAAGTAGAAAAAACGAAGTGCTGTTTTTCTTCCCGACAAATATCATATATCAACTAATATAAAATAAGAAACATTCAAATTGTATCCGGTGCGGGGTATTTCCCGCACCGGAAAAAGACAGAGTAAAGTTAAACTTCAGGCTTAACCTGAACTACAGTCCACTGACCTATGCTTACAGTAAGATCTACAGAAACAGTTTCCGGATCGGGGTCCGGAGTTACAGGAGGAACCGGAACATCCATAATATCCTTGATATCGGCAAGGTTAATAAAGTATACCTTACCGGCTTCAAAGTCTGTAATATAGTTAGTAGCTGTATTATCCTTTAAAGCAACCACATTAAGCCAGCCGGTTTCCGGACCTGAGCCACCAACTTTCTTATCAAACTCAACTTCCATGATAACATGGATCGATTTCTTCATAACATCTTCCTTTGTGGTAGGAGAAGAAAGATCTTGCTGAGGGAAGAAGTTATATCCATCGGCTTGTCCACCCGCAATCTGAGCCACTCCAGTTCCTACACCTGCTCCTAAATCAGTATTAAACATTTTCTCAAACTGACCGGATGGAGCATAATCCGTACCCCAGGCAGCCGACACAATTCTGGTCAATGAAGAAGCACCTCTGGTAAGCTTAACATTATTAATGTAAATCCCCTTTATCTTTAAATCATTCAGATGTGTCCAGGGGCCGGCCAGACTACCCTTTACTTCCACACGCGCCATATCAGGGTTTATTGTCGGAGTGCAAGTTGCATTTCCACCACTTCCTGAATTTATCGTTGCTCCTCCAAACAAACGCACTTTACTTGATGTAGCTGATCCTTGACGAGTGTTTACATTATCAGTTTCAGTACTATTATCACCATTAGCCTCTACCTCAATCCACTGTGCCGCACCAGAAACTGTAATAGTGGACATTGAACCAGCTGTAATGTTTTCACTAATTGTATTGGTAATTGCACCACCTTGTGAAACACGTGCGATAATTTTTACAGGTCCATTAATAGTCACTTTATTCCCCGTAGTAGTCTCAGGATCAATAGCTCTACTCGAAGCTCCGCCGAACTCTGGCAGCTTCACAGTTAAAGCTACCGTCTTAGGAGTACTCTCCGTAATTTTCTCATCGTTGCTACATGCAGCGAACGTCATGGTTGCAGCCATTAAGGCCAGAATCGATTTTGTAATTCTCATTTTAATAAAAATTTAAATTCAACAATAAATAAAGAATCATTAAACTTCTTATAGTATTAAGGTATAAGTATAGTGTACTTTACTCTTCAGAAGCTATTCGCTCCAGCTCCTCCTTCAGGCCCATAAATCTGGGAAGAAGTGCTGCAATATCAGAGTCCATTTCTGTACGGTATACATATTTAGTATCTTTACGGCATGCCTCCAACAGAAGTTCTGCTGCCGCTTGGTAGTCTTCCAAGCGCACATTCACAATCGCTCGGAGATATTCAACCGCAGCTGTTTGAGGCAGTTGCTTTAACAAATCTTCCGACTTTGCATGATAGCCCAAACAAGTCAAGGCAACAGCTGTATTGTAGTCCGGATATTTCTCCAGGATACCCAAAGCTCTCTGATATTCACGATTGGACAGGGCCTCAAGTCCTTGGGCATACTCCTCACGCTCAGGAGTAAGATGGTTCACACTGTCACCCGCTATATCAAAACGACGCGCCAGAGTAGCATCAGCCAAGTCGGCAACAGACGCAATTACGAATGTCAATGTATCCGCCGGAGGAAGACTCCATACGCTATGGTCCGTAGCGAGCACGTTTCCCCGAAGAGTTATATGTAATTTCTTCATTCCCTCACGTACCGGGATGCGATACATATACAGATAGGAGAAGTCTTCCGAAGGATCAGCTGTTTGATTGACCATTGCACTGTCAGCATAAGGGAAGCGGATAATACGGTCACGAATCAAATCCTGATGATCCCGGTTATATTCATTCTCTGCAATCGCTTTTCGGAAGTAGCGATGGGAAGCGATCTCAATAGAATCCCGGCGAGTGAAACTGTAGTTACGAATATCCTCAAGACGCCCACCGGACAGATAAAGTTCTTGAAAGCGGGAAGGAACATCTTTAACTGTCATTGCACGAGGCAAACGGTAAGCCGGCCAAAAATCCGTACGGCGATCGTATTTTTTCTGGTACGAAGCACGTATACCAACCGTATCATAACCGGCGATGAATTTTTCCACGCTGCGTTCCAAGACATTACGCTGCATACGTTGCTTCAAAGTATTACGGTTTCCCTCTGCTTTCGTACTGATCCATCCATGACGCTTATCCATAAGTGTCTTCCACTTCAGATAAGCCAGACGTCTACGTCGCTCTGCTTCATAGACCTTCCAGAAAAGCCTCTGCCGTGCAAAAATATCTTTGCGGATACCTTCACGATCCACAAAAGCACTGTCATATTTACTCTCCGGTATAATACCCTTTAGGAAATCATCGTATGCTTTATACTGGCTTTCCTGTGTACGGATAAATTCTTTTCCCCGCAGAATAACAGGAGACAGCAAAACAGAAGAGTCTTTTTCTATCAGTTCCGGGTACATTGTCAACTTCCAGCAACTGTCCAATAGGACTTTAGGAGCTTTTACATAAAATATCAGGGTGACCTCGCCATTACGTTCCAAGATTCGCTCTATACTTTTACGCTGAGCAACAATATCAATGCGATCCATATCAATTGATTTCCAGATATCTTCTTCAAGAGAATCAACCGAAGAAACGGGATTGTCAACAACCACACTATCCCGGAAACCGACAGTTTCGGAGACTGTAAAAACGCTATCCGCAGAAGAAGTATTCGGCAGCTCGACAGTAGCTCCGCCAGCCTGCATAAACAAACGCATAGTCAAAGGAGATTTTGAACCGCATGAATATACCAGCACACAGAGACAGAGCACCCCTAACATTTTATAGATACGATACCCTATCGATATAGTGACGAACTTTTTTTGATGTATCATCTTACAACAGAATAAGAAATGAGATTAATAGAATTAGAATAAATAGACTATATTCACTGCCAACTTGGTCGGAATCAGACGTGCTCCCTTAAAAGTAGCCACTTTCTGCCCACATGCCTTACAAACATATTTATCATAATGGGTCCACAAGACCCCAAGACCTGCCTCAAACTCTAAATTCCAATGAGGAAAAAGAGGACGATTGTACCCCAAAGAAAGTCCGCCTCCAAAACCGTAGCCTTCGTAACGATATTTATCGCCAAAAACTCCACCGACATTATACATGGTGCTCACTCCGTGAATTCCAAGAAAATAAGAACGCCCATAAGATTCACGGATCCAATAACGCACTCCGGGAGAAGCAGACAAATTGCGAAGCCTCGCATCTCCAAAAGAGAAGGGATTATATTGAAGAGGAAAGTGGAAGGTCCAACGATGGGAAAACTTCAGCCCGAACTCAAGATTCATATTGGTAGTACCCCAACCCAAAACATTAGTTTGCAAAGAATAAACCTGCCCACGAGCTATTTCGACCCCTAAAAACGTAGAAGAAACAACCAACAGAAAGAGAAACACAGATCGCTTAAACGCCATAACTATTATTCAACTTGTTTTGCTTAAAAAAAACATTAAACTTATCGGATACATAAAATCCGCAATATCTTATACTCCTCCACCGAACCACATCAAGATTCAATTGTTACGGTTACAAAAACCATAGAACATCTATTTTAATCTTCTTACACAGATCAAGTTCATCTATCTCAATAGGATAGATAGTGATAGAAAGTACTCCTGATTATCAGCGTTATATACATAATATTGTTTCAGCAAATGTTTTTCTATGCGATAGGCACATGTCGATTTTAAATAGATCGCTGTATAATAATATATTATATCAAAATCCGGCGAAACATATTATGAAACATTTTAATAAAAACATAAATATATCAAGCTATAATTTACAAAACTAAAAATGAAACTACATTACAAAAAAGAGCACATCTCATGCACCAATTATAAAAGTGAATCGTATGAGGGATTCGGGATTGGAACGCTTACAAGCGGCAGTAACTTCAATAGTCAGACCTTATCTGTTAAAACTAATTTCCTGATCTTCATTCTTGAAGGTGAAGTGGAGATTATTCCCAAAGAAGGCAAAATAAAAAGGGTAATAGCCCAGGAATTCTTTTTCATCTCGGCATTATCCACTTACGAGATACAGGTACGAGTCCCCGGACGCTACATTTATATGAGCTTCCTGTACAATGACATTAAACTATGTGAGAAACACATGTTAGAGAGCTATCTAAAAGAAGTGAGAGAAGCATCTGAAGAGGTCGGAATACTATCGGTACGCCACCCGCTGAACTTATTTCTGGAATTAATGGATGCCTACCTGAGAGCCGGAGTCAACTGTAAGCATTTGCACTCCATTAAGGAGAAAGAACTCTTTATTATTTTGAGAACAAGCTATAGCAAACAGGAAATAGTAAATTTATTTCATGAAATCATAGGAACGAATATGAGCTTCAAAGCTGCTGTTTTACTGCATGTTGATCGCGTGAACAATCGTGAGGAATTAGCACAGGCAATGGGAATGAGTATTACCGATCTTGCCAGAAAGTTCAAGGTAGAATTTGGCGAATCAGTATATTCATGGTTGCTGAAACAAAAAAACAAGAAAATCATTTATCGGTTGGCGCAACCCGGAGCCAGTGTAAAAGAGATTGTGTATGAATTCGGCTTCTCTTCAGCGGCCAGTTTCAATAAATACTGCAAAAAGAATTTCGGTAATTCCCCAAGAGAGTTGGTCAGGCAGCTCAAAGACAAGCATATTGATAATCAGAATCTTAAAATATAATCTCGGAAAAGGTGAAGTAAATGGTTGCTTTGGATAAGTGATTCTTTTTGCAGGTGCATTATCTTTGCCCTGTCAAACAAGAATCACTTAAAGTAGAGTTTTGTAGTTGAAAGAGCAGAAAGCATGTTTTGTCAGGGTTTTACCCCTGTTATCTATCCTATTGAGATAGATGGAACAGCAGAGGTCCCAAACGGGACAAATCATTTAAAATACCTGCTTACACACGATATACCTTTTCAAAAAGCAATCAGATATGCCTTCCTATGGAGGCTACGACCTGCTCGTTAATCTTATCAATGACCTCACTATTAAAAGACTGAAGATAAATCTGGGTCGTTGCCTCAGAAGTATGCCCAAGCCCTTCGCTGATAGATGCGATAGAAAATCCCTCCTCTTTGGCAATAGTCGCCCAGCTATGGCGGGCAACATAGGTAGTCAGTACAAGAGGCAGGTGCAATCGCCTGCCCAACCGTTTGAGTAGGCGGTTAACATTACCCAATGCATAGCGATATTGCATATAAGACGTACGGTCCGAAAAAGACGTTATATACGGCAATACATACGGATAAGAACTCCGATACTTCTCAATCAGAGCTGCGAGAGGAGGAATCACACGAACTTGCATGCGTTGCCCCGTTTTATTACGCTCATAATAAATGATTCCATTGATTATCGAGTCATGTTTAAGAAAGACAATATCGACAAAAGGCATCCCACGGGCATAGAAACTAAACATAAAAAGATCCCGGGCACGATCCAATAAAGGTTCGGAGGAAAGATCAACAGATACTATACGGGCAATATCATGCTTACACAACGCACGCTTCGCAGTCTCCTGAGTTTGAAGCTTAAGCTCCCGGAAGGGAGACTCACAACCCATATTTATCCCCTGCTTTTGGGCTTTGTTATAGACAGCCCGGAGATTGCGAATATACATATTCACAGTATTTTCAGAGATACCGCGCATACGTAGAAAATGAATATAATCCGTAAGAAAACAATAAGTCAACTCGCGAAACGTAATCTTCTGACCACGCAAAAAACGTCGTAAAGAGTACAATCCGCTAAGGTACAGGCCGGCAGTACCGGAACGCCCCTCCTGCCGAAGCCTCTCTATCTCACGCACAATAAAAGCATCGACATAACGCAAATTGCGCTCCATACGATACTTATCCATCAACTGAGATAAGCTGAACCCCGGCATATTCTGTTGAAGAAAAGCAAAAATCTTCAGCAATCGTTCACGCTCCTGAGAAATGACATCATTGATAAGTCCCAGATCCTTGCGCTTAAGATTACCGGTTGATGAATAGACAACACGCTCACGATCTGCAGAGAAATTAGAAGTATGAATCTTCCACCCAAGAGAATACTCACTTTTACGCCTGTGATAAACCACACGGATAATCAGAGGATAAATCTCACAATCATTTCTACGATGGGTATTCAACAACACCCTGATACTTAACTTTCCAATTTTCTTCTCCAAAATAAATTATTATTT
>OHCR01000257.1_pt1 | contig 34242 bp, 41 predicted proteins | sample 1566831 | NCBI WGS metagenome assembly OHCR01 (sample SAMEA3879516, study PRJEB24766) | human gut metagenome | biome: human-associated habitat; feature: feces | place: USA | collected 1985/1987
CTCCCTGCGGGTCGGTCGGTCCGCGGATCTGACAGGCCACCGGCCTGTCATTCAATACCGCGAACCCCTCGAGGGGAAGGCTTGAGGGCGTGCCATTCAGCAACACGGGCCACTCGAGGGGGAGGCTTGGGGGGCTTTACTGCGCGTTGATCTTGTTGCCGGCGCTGCCGAATATGTCCTTCCAAGCGTCATCCACCTTGGCGGCCTCGTCCTGGGCCAGCTGGGCTTCCTCTTCGGCGGTCACATCGCCATCGGGGGTCTGGCCCAGGATCAGCAGCGCCACATAGTTGCCGCTGACGAACAGACGGGCCTGCTCCACCATGGGAACGTTCATGTTATACATCTTGCTGTAGTCCAGCACCTGCTGATAGCATTCACGCAACAGATCGGCCGCGGTGTCGGCGTAGCCGTCCTTGACCTTGAGAACAACGGCGGTGCTGGGGTCAAGGGCGCTCATGGAGCTGGCCTCGGACGCCCAGCTGTCCACCTGGGACATATCCAGGCCGTAGTAGTTGGTCATGCGGTCCTCGTCATCCTGCGCGTCACAGCCGTAGCTGTCGCCCAGAGTCTCCTTCAGCTTGTCCAGTACCTCTTGGGCCGTCAGGTCCACGTCGGTCTTGCCGCCGTTGTCATCCTGCTTGCTGCCGCAGGCGGCCAGAGAGAGCACCATCACCAGCGCCAATACAGCACAAATAAACTTTTTCATCGTACATACTTCCTTTCTTTTGGCGGGCTGTGTCTCCGGGTGGGACACAGTGTTCTTTTCTTTGTACACCCCTTAGATGCGCGCAGGGCAAAAAAGGTTCCATGGCTTTTGAAAGAATTTTTCTGTCCGTTTTTTTGGACAGCAGCCTTGCTATGATGGGGAAAACACAGCAAGGAGGACGTTTTTATGACAGCCATCACGATGATCTGCACGGTGTGCGGGGCGGCGGCGCTGAGCCGGGGCATACTGCGGCTGCTGGATGTTATCGACGGACAGGAACGCTGACGCAAGTAGACGTTGACAAGTTTTCTATCTGCCTATATAATATTTTCATTCAAAAAAAGCGATATCAGCTTGTTAAGTTCCCGTTAATACTAATATTCTATATCAGATAGAGAGGTCTTGTATGGATATCTTTGAGAAGTGCTTTGCGCCGTCCCTGGCGGGGGAATTGAAGGAAAAGGGCGTGTACCCCTACTTTCACGCCCTGCAGTCCCGGCAGGATGTGGAGGTGCAGATGGAGGGCAAGCGCCGCATCATGCTGGGCTCCAACAACTATCTGGGACTGACTACGGACCCGGAGGTCATCGAGGCCGGCATCCGGGCGCTGGAGCAGTACGGCACCGGGTGCTCCGGGTCGCGGTTCCTCAACGGCACGCTGGAGATGCATCTGGAGCTGGAGGCGGAGCTGGCGAGGTTCCTGCGGAAGCCGGGGGTGGTGACCTTCGGCACCGGGTTCCAGTCCAACGTGGGCATTATCTCCGCGCTGGTGGGGCGGCACGACTACGTGATCTGTGACCGGGAGAACCACGCCAGTATCTACGCCGGGTGCCAGCTGTCCTACGGCAAAATGCTGCGCTATCGCCACAGCGACATGGCGGAGCTGGAAAAGTGCCTGCAGAAGGTGCCGGAGACGGCCGGAGCGCTGATCGTCACCGACGGTGTGTTCTCCATGGGCGGCGACATCGCCAAGCTGCCGGAGATCTGCGCCCTGGCGAAGCAGTACGGCGCACGGGTCATGGTGGACGATGCCCATGGCCTGGGCGTGCTGGGCGAGGGCGGCCGGGGCACGGCCAGCTACTTCGGCCTGGAGGACCAGGTGGACGTGTACATGGGGACCTTCTCCAAGTCGCTGGCGTCCCTGGGCGGCTATATGGCCGCCAGCGCGGAGGTGGCGGATTTCGTGCGGCACGCATCGCGGCCATTCATCTTCTCGGCATCCATCCCGCCGGCCAACTGCGCCACGGCGCTCTCGGCCCTGCGGAAGCTGGAGGCGCATCCGGAGCTGCCGGAGCGCCTGCGCGCCCTGAGCCTGTATGCCCGGAAGGGGCTGACGGATCGGGGACTGACCATCCGGCCCTCGGCGCTGGAGGCGCCCACGCCTATCATCCCCATCTACACCTATGAGACGTACCGGACGCTGCGGGTAGCGGCGGAGATCTACGACCGGGGCGTGTATGTGAACCCCACGCTGCCGCCGGCCACGCCGGAGGGCGAGGCGCTGCTGCGGACCAGCTATATGGCCACCTACACGGAGGCCCTGCTGGACGAGGCCATGGACATCATCGGGGAGGTGATGGCCCGTGAGTAAGGTCGCTGTCGTCACCGGCGGCACCTCCGGCATCGGGCGGGCTACCGCCCTGGCGCTGAAGGACGCGGGCTATACCGTGTATGAGCTGTCCCGCCGGGCGGAGGGCGTGGAGGGTCTGCACCACATCTCCGCCGATGTGACGGACCAGCAGGCAGTCAACGATGCCGTGGCGCAGATCATGGCGGCGGAGGGGCGCATCGACGTGCTGGTGAACAACGCGGGCTTCGGCATCTCTGGGGCCATCGAGTTCACGGAGACGGCGGAGGCCAAGGCGCTGTTCGACGTCAACTTCTTCGGCATGGTGAACATGAACCGGGCCGTGGTGCCCCTGATGCGGCAGGCGGGCCGGGGAAGGATCGTGAACCTGAGCTCCGTGGCCGCGCCGGTGCCCATCCCCTTCCAGGCCTATTACTCCGCCACCAAGGCGGCTGTCAACGCCTACACCATGGCGCTGGCCAACGAGCTGCGGCCCTTCGGCGTGACGGTATGCGCCGTGATGCCGGGGGATATCCACACAGGCTTTACCGCCGCGCGGCGGAAGGTCAGTGCCGGGGACGCTATCTATCAGGGACGCATCTCCCGGTCCGTGAAGCGCATGGAGCACGACGAGGAGACGGGCATGGACCCGGCCAAGGCCGGGGCGTACATCGCCAGCGTAGCCATGCGGGAGGGACATCACCACCCGCTGTACGCCATACGCTTCGACTACAAGTTCTTCACCTTCCTGGCCAAGGTGCTGCCGGCACGGTTTTTGAACTGGCTCATCTACTGTCTGTACGGAAAATAAGGACAAAGGCCCTCCCCGGTGGGGAGGGCCTTCCTTTACACGATACGCCGCCCCCGGCTGAGCCGGGGGCGGCGTGGTTCACTTCTTCAGCTGAAGGGTCTTTTCGTAGGCGGCGATGACGGCGTTCATGGCGGCGGCGCGGAGGCCGCCCTCCTCCAGCGCGCGGACACCGGCAATGGTGGTGCCGCCGGGGGAGCAGATCTCGTCCTTCATCTGTCCGAAGGGCTTGCCGCTTTCCAGGGCCAGCCGGGCCGCGCCCAGCAGCATCTGGGCCGCGAAGGTATTGGCCTTGTCACGGGGCAGGCCGCAGGTGACGGCACCGTCGGCCAGACTCTCCATAAACAGGCAGGCAAAGGCACCGCCGCAGCCGGCCACGGCGCTGCCCGCGTCGATCAGGTGCTCCGGCAGGGCCTCCAGCCGTCCGGAGGCGGCCATGTCCGTCAGGAAGGCGTCCAGCTGTGGTTTCGTCAGCAGGGCGTTGGCATCGTACAGCGTCAGCCCCGCCCCCACGGCGCAGGCGGTGTTGGGCATGATACGCAGGATGGGGCAGCCGGGAGCCGCCTGCTCCAGCGCGGCGATGGTGACGCCAGCGGCCATGGACACCAGCACGGGCTTGTCCGTCCGCTGCGCCAGCGTGGGGGCCAGCTGGGCCAGCACGCCGGCGATGAGGTTGGGCTTGACGCCCAGGAAGATATAGTCACAGGCAGCGGCGATGTGGGCAGCGGTGTCCGCCCGGGCCCCCAGCTCTGCTGCCAGGGCCTCCGCCTTGGCGGGAGTGCGGTTGTTGAGATAGACGTTCGAAGGGGAAACCGTCCTGACCAGGGCGCGGGCCAGCGCCCCGCCCATGTTGCCGGTGCCGATAAATCCATAGGTCATGGTGATACACCTCGTTCCTGATTTTTTGTCCATTATAATGCAGCGCGAGACGGAGTGCAACAAATAAATTCCCGCGGTGGGAGTTTCGCCGCCGCGGAGAGTGGCTTTCGTCCCCGGTGAGGGGAATTGCGCCTGCGGGCGCGGGATGGGGCGTTTCGTGCTCCGGCACGAGTACCTTTCTTTTTTTGTAAAAAGAAAGGTACCAAAGAAAACCACTTAGACCTACGGTCTAAGGACCCCTTGGCGCGCTATGGGTCATGCAAAATTGGCGGTGCTGATCTCGCGGAATTAGTACGGCGGGTATCGTTGTCGGTTCGGGGGACTGCTTGTACCTCCTGCGCCGCTGCCGCTGACAACAGCGAGGGTAGGGGTTGGTGCGCTGGACGGTTTAGGCGATTATCAAATCGCGCCAAAGCCGCCCGAAGGGCGGCTTTGGTTGGTGGCGGCTGACGCCGCCGGGGAAATTGAAAGTACGCCTGCGGGCGGGATGGGGAACCCCTCACCCGTCAGCTTCGCTGACACCTTCAGCTGTGCACACCCCAGTGTGATCACTGGGGCGCCCTCAAGGGGAAGGCTTTGGGAAAAAAAGAGGAAAAAGGACCGCCTTTCCGGCGGTCCTTTTTGCGGTATCGGTTTACTTGGCGGCCTTGGCGGCTTCACGGCCGGCGCGGAAGGCCTTGAGGTTCAGCTCCTTGACCTTGGCGGGGACCGTCTCGGCCACGACCTGCTCCCAGTCGATCTCAGGGCAGCCCAGGGAGTCACACATGGCACCGAAAAGCACCACGTTCATGCACTTGGGATTGCCCAGCTCAATGGCGATATCGCTGGCGGGGACGGCGATGGTTTTAAAGGTCTTCTGCATGGCCTCGATGCAGCCCTCGGGGTACGCCTCGGCACCGGAGGCGATGGTGGTGGACTTGATGGCGTAGTCATTGATGACGGCCACGCCGTTGGGGTTCAGGAACTCCGCATAGCGGACGGCCTCCATCTTCTCCAGCGCCACCATGATATCGGCCTCGCCCTTGCCGAACACGGGGCCGTAGACCTTCTTGCCCCAGCGGACCTGGGTGGACACGGAGCCGCCGCGCTGGGCCATGCCGTGGACCTCGCTCTGCTTGACATCGTAACCGGCCTTCATAAAGCCGTTGGACATGATCTTGGAGATCAGGATAGCGCCCTGACCGCCAACGCCGACCAACAGGCAGCTTTTCACATCGTTCATGTTACTTCTCCTCCTTTTCAATAGCACCAAAGGGGCAGGCCTGGGCGCAGACGGTACAGCCCACGCACTGGGTACGGTCGATGAACGCCTTGCCGTTCTCCATGGAGATGGCGGGGCAGCCCACCTTCAGGCAGCTCTTGCAGCTCTTGCACTTGTCGGCGTTGACGACGCACATACCGGTGTCGTGCTTCACGCGCTTGATCAGCAGGCAGGGACGGCGGGTGACGATGGCGGGGTGCTTGCCCTCGTTCAGGGCGGCCACGGCGTCGTCCACGGTCTTCTTCATAGCGGTCAGGTCCTGGGGATCCACGGTGAAGACAGGGGCGAAGCCATAGGCCTCCAGCACCTTCTCCACACTGATCATGGGGGCGGGCTCGCCCATCAGGGTGAAGCCGGAGCCGGGGTTGTCCTGGTGGCCGGTCATGCCGGTGATGCGGTTATCCAGCACGCAGGGGATCATGCGGCCGTTGTTGTAGATGATCTCGGCCGCGCCGGTCATGCCGGAGTGGAAGAACGTGGAGTCGCCCATGACGCCGAAGACCACCTTGTCGGTGACGCCCTCGCGCTGGAAGGACTTGGCCATGCCCATGCCGGCGGAGAAGCCGCCGCCCATGCAGATACACACGTCCATGCAGTTCAGCGGAGGCGCGAAGCCCAGGGTGTAGCAGCCGATATCGCCGGTGACCACGTAGTTCTTGTTCTTGGACAGGGTGTAGAAGAAGCCGCGGTGGGGGCAGCCGGGACACAGGGCGGGGGGACGCTTGGCGACCTTGACCTCGTCCACGGTCTTGTACGCGGGCTTGATGCCCAGCACGCGCTCGCGCACCAGCTCGGTGTTCAGCTCATACAGCTTGCCGGTCAGTTCCTTGCCGACGCAGTCGATGCCGGAGGCCTTGATCTCGTCCTCCATGAAGGGGTCCAGCTCCTCGATGATGTAGAGCTTCTCCACCTTCTTGGCGAAGTCGCGGATCAGGTCCATGGGCAGCGGATAGGTCAGGCCCAGCTTCAGGAAGGACGTCCCCTCGGGGAACACCTCCTTGGCGTACTGGTAGCTGATGGAGGCGGTGATGACGCCCACCTTGCCGTCGCCCAGTTCCACCTTGTTCAGGCCGTTCTCCAGGGCGCGGGTGCAGCCATACTCGGCCAGCTTCACCAGGCGCTCCTCCACGATGGGGTGGTTCAGGTAGGCGTTGGCGGGGGCGCAGACGTACTTACGGGTGTTGCGGGCATAGGCGGGGGCCACGTGCTCCACACGCTCGCCGAACTCCACCAGGCCCTTGCTGTGACAGACGCGGGTGGTGGTGCGGTACAGAACGGGGGTGTCGAACTCCTCGGAGATCTCGCAGGCCAGGCGGACAAAGTCCTTGCACTCCTGGGCGTCGCTGGGCTCCACCATGGCGATCTTGGCGGCGCGGGCGTAGTGACGGTTGTCCTGCTCGTTCTGGGAGGAGTGGCAGGAGGGATCGTCGGCGGTGACAACCACATAGGCGCCATTGACGCCCATGTAGCCGGCGGTGAACAGGGGGTCGGCGGCCACGTTCAGGCCCACCATCTTCATGGTGCAGAAGGAACGGGAGCCGGCCACGGACGCACCGTAGGCCACCTCGGTGGCGACCTTCTCGTTGGGGGCCCACTCACAGTACACGTCCTTGCCGTACTGGGGCAGGTTCTCCAGGATCTCGGTGCTGGGGGTTCCGGGGTACGCGGAACAGACCTTGATACCGGCTTCGTAGACGCCGCGGGCGGTGGCCTCGTTACCGGACATCAGATGTTTCATAGCAGTTTCCACCTTTCTTGTCTTTTTTCCTCTTATTTCCACTTGCAAATCAAAAACGGTTTATCTATATTCCTGCCGGAATATCAGATCAATACTGGCCGGCCTCCTGCTGGCCGCGGAGGACCCGGAGGGCACCCTCCGCCAGGGAGCGCATCTCCTCCTCGCCGGGCAGGCGGATGATGGGCGCGATCTTGCCCACATAGGCGGTGATGTCGTCGCAGAAGAAGTCCTCGTAGGCCATGCCGGCGGTGTAGACGATGGCGTCCACGTCAAAGTGCAGCACGGCGGCCATGGCGCCGATGTCCTTGGCCAGCTGGTAGACCAGGGCCTGATAGGCCTCCACGGCCTTGGGGTCGCCCTCCACCACCTTGGCGCAGACCACGCGGAAGTCAGTGGTGCCCAGGTAGGAGAACATACCGGCGCGGCGGCCGAAGGTACGCTTGACCTCGTCCTTGGTCTTGCCGGAGAAGCAGTAGTTGATGAGCTGGTTCACCGGCAGGCCGCCGGCGCGGTCCATGCCCATGGCACCCTCGTCCTTGACGTTGCAGACATCCACCACACGGCCGTGCTGGTGGGCGCCCACGCTGACGCCGCCGCCCAGGTGGCAGACGATGAGGTTCACGTCCTCATACTTTTTACCCAATTTCTCGGCAGCCTTGCGGCCCACGGCCTTGTGGTTCAGGGCGTGGAACTGGCACAGACGGCGGAACTCGGCAAAGCCGGTGTAGTGCGCCACCTCGGTCATCTCGTCCACGCAGACTGGGTCCACAAAGAAGGCGGGAATGCCCACCATGTCGCCCAGCTTACGGGCCAGGTAAGCGCCCAGGTTGGAGGGATGCTCGCCGTAGGGCGCGGCCTCTACGTCGGCCATGACCTTGTCGTTGACGGCGTAGGTGCCGGAGGGAATGGCCCGGTACAGACCGCCGCGGCCGCAGACGGCGGCAAAGTCGGACAGCTTATAACCGGCCTCGGTGACGGCCTTGAGAATGGCCTCCTTGCGGTAGTCCGCCTGGTCGATGACCCGGGGGAAACGGTCCAGCTCCTCGGCGGAGTGGTCGATGGTCACTTTGAAGAGCTGTTCCTCGTCCTCGAACACCGCGATCTTGGTGGAGGTTGCGCCGGGGTTGATGATCAACAGCTTCATAGTCTCTCTCCTTCTCTGTCACGCCCGGAGGGCGGTTTTCGTTAAACTTTTCACCGAACCGCTCGGTGATTATACTTTATTATGGCACCGCCGATCCGGGATGTCAACGGCCTTTTGCGCTTTTTCAAAAGCTCGTCGTTTCGCACAAAAAAAGACCGTGAACGCTGTTGAAAACAACGTTCACGGTGTTTAACTTATTCCTCGTGCCGCAGGGCTGTCCGCTCAGATATCATTTGCCATTTCGCTTATCATTCCCAGCATATCCCTCAAGGCCGTTATCCCCGGTACTGCCAGCACATTGATGAGGATCACCGTAACGATAAGTACAACCAGCCCGCCGATAAGACCCACCAGCGACAGCACGAAGGCTATCGTTCGCTTGTCTCCGGTATAGCCCTCTTTCTTTGCCTTGTCAGTCCATACCAAGCCGAGGATGCCCAGTACAACAGATGCCACGGCAGAGTAGCCGAAAAACCAGAATACCACGGCGGCAATGCCCATTATCAAGCCCGCAACAGCTGTGTTTTCGCCCGGCTCCCGCCCACTCTCCGGCGGCCGCCTCTCTTCACTCTTACCCATCCGCTCCTCCTTTTCTGTGTATGCCTCTACTCACTCCTCGTGCCGCCAGCCCTCCAGCAGCGCGGCGGCCATACGGCGGCCGCGGCGGGGCAGGTCGAAAGCACCTTCGTAGATACGCCACTCCAGCAGCATACCGCGGTGCAGGGCCACCAGGTCCGCCACCAGCTCCTCGCGGTCGCGGTCGGGGTGGATCGTGCCCTCCTGCTTGCAGCCGTCCACCAGCTCACGCAGAACGCGGAAATACACGCGCTTCTCGTTGTCCCGCAGGATGCCCTGCTGGGGATAGCGGATGCCGTGGATAAAGCTGCGGTAGAGGGACGGGTCCTCGGCGCTGATGACCAGGGTCTGACCCACAAAGTCCAGCAGCTTATCGTGCCAGGAGTTGGCCTCGTCGGCCAGGTAGCTCTCCTCCAGCACGCTGTACTGAGCGTCCACGCTGCTGGTCACCTGGATGACCAGCTCGTCCTTGCTCTTGAAATAATGATAGATGTTGCCCACGGAGCAGCCCACCGCCTGGGCGATCTGCTCCACAGAGACATTCTCAAAGCCCTCCTTGTCGAACAGCTCCAGCGCTACGTTCTGGATACGGCCACGCATTTCCAGGGCCTGTTTTTTCCGGGGGGTAAGCTCTTTTTTCATAGAGATATACGCACTCCTTCGGTGAATGGTTTTTTCTATCATAACAAGTTTTGGGCGGCAGGTCAAGGCATGAACGCGCCGGAAAACAATAAGTTTGGAAATTTTGAAAAAAAGGGGTTGACAATTCAGCCGGTACATACTATAATCTCACTTGTTCGACGCGCGAGTGGTGGAATTGGCAGACTCGCTAGATTCAGGTTCTAGTGCTCACTACGGGCGTGCGGGTTCAAGTCCCGCCTCGCGCACCAAGTTAACAAACAGGTTTAGATGCCATGCGGTGAAAACCGCATGGCATCTAAACCTTTCCGGGGTTTTCCACACCCCGATTTTAACGGTTTCAAGCATGGATGTCAGAGCCGTCTGAGAGGCGTTCAACGTGATTTGAACCCCTCTTTTTCTGTTTTCTGGCGATAAAATTGGATGCAGCCCCCTTTTGTACGAGGAGTTTCCTCGCAAGAGGGGGCTTTTTTCATAAAAAAGTTTCACAAAGTTTGGGGCGTCGGCTTGTTGGTTTCGTAGAACCATCGAACCGGCGCTCTTTTGCGTTTAAGGAGGAGCCAAATGAATATCAGTGCAGAAGAAAAGAATCGTTATCTCAGGGAAGCGGAGGTCGTTCTTGCCAGAGAGGGTTTCCTGACGGATAGGACACACGCTGGTAGCCTGCGTGTCTTGTTTGATGGTGCGCCGCTGTGCGAGGTACCTGAGAGCGGCGGCGTTACCTACCGAATGGCAGATGTCAGTACACCGGAACGGATCGCCGCCAAGGACAAGGTCTACAGCATCGTCAGAGCCGTAGCGGAGTATATGTATCAGATGGAGCGGGCACCCATTCTGAAGGTGGACGGTCTTGAGGATAGCTACAAGGTGCTGGCAGATTTTAACAGCGTTGTGCTGGCGGGGTGTCCGAGCAAATACGGCACGCAGTTCGTCACCTGGGATCGGGACTTCGACCACAAGGGCGTATCCCACGGACACTACTACACTGGACTGTATGCGTCCGGCAACTATGAAGCGGCAAAGCGTGACTTTGCCACTCGTTCCGGGCTGATCCCAGAGCAGCAGGTCTTTCGGGAGGAACAGCTCATTGAGATCTATCGATACTGCGCGGACACGCTGCAGAATGACGCTGCGCTGTCGTATAAGCGGGAAAAGGCCATTCAAGAGGTGCTGGAGCAGATCGAGCAGTGCCTGCCAGACATTGCGGAGCGTATCCAGCAGCAGAACGCGGAACCGACACAGGAACAAACCATGTAATATCGAACGGCAGGGCCGGAGTTTTATCAAAAGCTCCGGCCCTTTGCGCGTTTCAGGACAGATCAAGGGCGGCAGCCCAGAGAGGAGCAGTATATGCGAAAACCAACAAGGCCACTGGCGCGGCGGATCGATGAGCGACAGCCAGCGCCCTACCAGCAGAGCTCGCCGGAGCCGGTATTCTGCAATGAGCACGAGCGGTGTCAGGGCTGTCCCTACCCACGCCACGGCATCGTCTGCTGGCATCGGGACGGGACTTGTTTGCGGACAGATATGGAGGAAATAGGACGGAGGCGAAAGAATGATTCGAGCAGTTTTAAGTAACCCATCTCACCCGGAATACGGCGTGGCAACTATCCCGTTCCCTATTCCCCGCGACCAGTACACGTACTGCATGGAGCTTTTAGAGGCATTGGAGATCGGCGATACGGTCAAGGCGGACTGCAAGGTGGAGAAGATCGACAGCTTCTATACTGTCCTCAAGCGCACGGAAATGCTTACGGTCAATGTGGAGGAGCTGAACTACCTCGCCAAACGGCTGGAAAACTTCGACACCGGCGAGGCCGCACAGTTTCAGGCGATGGCACACAAGCTGGAGCTGTTCGAGCTGAAGGATCTCATCAACCTGACCTTCTGCTGCCAGCAGGCCACGGTCATCACCGATTTTTCCGACCTCGCCACCGTTGGCCGGAACCACTACATGAATCTGCACGGCGGTAGCGCAAGTGTGGATGAGCTGAACAAACTGGACGGCAAGGGAACCGCGCGGCAGCTCATCAAAAATGGCAGCGGCACGATCACCCCCTACGGCGTGGTCTACGACAACGGCATGAAGTTAGAGCCGGTCTATGACAGCCGGTTTTTTCCCTGCTATTACTATGAGCCGAACGCCATCACCGTTGCGGTGACATCCAAAGCCGATCCGGAGGACACCGAACACATCACATGGCTGTTCCTCCCCATGGTGCAAGAGGAGATCGACCGCGCCCTCCTTCGTGGGGGCATCACAGATCACGCCGATGTTCGCCTGCGGCTGGAGGACAGCCAGCTCCCCAATGAGGTGGATGTTCTTCTGGATATGGAGTACGAAACTCTCTCTGACCTCAACGAATTGGCAGAGGCGACGGATGGGTTATCAAAAGCGGATATGGAAAAGCTGGGTGCCGTGGTCATGCTGGCAGAGCCAAAGTCTGCGGCACAGATTAAAACCCTTGCAGAAAGCCTTGACATCTTTGACTTTGCCCCCGGCGCACACTCTCCCGCCGAGTACGGCAAGTACATGATCCGCCAGTCCGGTCATTTCGACTATGACGAAAATCTCGACGCTTTTTATGACTATGAAAAGTATGGCACGGAGCGCATGAATGAGGAGGATGGGATGTTCACCGACAGGGGTTACATCGCCTATAAGGGCTATACCAGCATGGAGGAAGTGATGAACAGTGGTCAGAGCAGCTGCATGGAGATGGGAGGGATGATGTGATTATTCAAGCAGAACTGAAGTGTAAGCAGACCGGGTGTGAGGCAGACCCCTGTGCCGTGGATAAGGTCATCGAGCTGCCAAGCCCGCGGTTCCGGCAGTTCAGCCGCGCACTGCTGGCTGACTACGATTTCATCGCAGAAAACAAAAATGCCATCCGACACGATGATGACTCCAGGCACTGCCTGCTCATCCTCGACGCGGAGGGAAAGGACGGTTTCCTTGTTGACCCACAGGGGTACAACTACGCCCGGTACAGTGCCTTTGTCCCCAATGCCCGCAGTTTGCTGACGCTGGATATGGGGATCGACCGCAGTTACCTTTCGCCGGCAGAGCCATGGCGTAATGAAAATCGGGATGAAATGCTCCGCATGACGCTGCGTGTCGATGGAAAGCCGGACTACATCCTCGTCCTCCCCGCTGATGAGGAATACCTCGACGCTGTGAGGGCTTACCTTGATATTGATGTTTTCGCGGATGCCATGCTCTGTGATATTCGCTTCAAGGTGCCTTACATCGGCGAGCTGATCCATGATACGGATTGCCCCGCTGTGGAGGATTACAACGATTTTGCGGAAGCCTTGGAGGACATCTGGCAGCAGGACGGTGTGCTTCTGACCTACGCTGCCGTGCTGGAGGCCGAGCGGCCGGATACGCTGCGCGGAGCCTGTGAGCTCCTGCGAAATCTGGACAACTACCAGCGCATCACGGAGGATGCCTACGGTTACGGTCAGCAGCGATTGCAGGAAACACTGGGGCTGGACGATGAAGCCATCTATGAGCTGGACGGCTACATGGATTTCGAGAAATACGGTCAGGATTGCATGGAAAATGACTGTGTAATGCAAACAGAGTTCGGCCTGCTGCGGCGCTTGGAGCCGCCCTTTTTGGAGCAAGCGCAGAGCACCGGCCCCGATATGACGATGGGAGGACTAACATGAGCGGGCGATTTGCCTCCCCGCGAGGCCCTCCCTATTTTGTTTTCTGAGTTCCGCGTCTTTCCGTTGACTTGTTGAAAGTTGTGTGGTATCCGTTTGTGTTACCAAAAACGGAAGGAGAACGCACAAATGAAGAAGATTACACTACTGGTAGCCAGCGCACTGCTGCTCCTCACGGCCTGCGGTCAGGTGGAGAGCACCCCAACGGAGATCACCCTGCCACCGACGACCGTGGTACAGGAGGATGCCCAGCAGCCGCAAGTGACACCTGAACCTACCACAGCGGTAAAAGAGTCAGACACGGTATCGGTCACGGCGCAGGAGCAAACCCAAGAGCAAAAAGCTTCTCAGACGGAAACTGTCCCACAAGCAGCTCAGCCCCCTGAACCGGTCAAGGAGCCCACACCCGCAGAGAATATCCCCTCCGAGACCGTCCACGCCAAGACGGGCTATGTGGAGCCGGATCCTACGCCGGAACCGGCCCCCACGCCTGAACCCATGGCTCCGGCAGACCGGCAGGTGGCCATCGACGCAGCTAACGCCTATGCGGTGACGCAATACGGCGTCACCACAGACAGCGGCCTGACGCTGGACAACAGCGCCTACCGCTTCCCCGCCGCGGTGCCGGTGGATGCCTCGCAGGAGACATTGGAGGCCAAGGCGCGGGACATGGTGGACTTCACTTTTAAGCAAATCATGATGCAGGCCGGGCGGGACAGTGTGGCAGACGCCGGATTCCACTGCAATGTCTGCATCGTGGAGGATGGCGGAAGCCTGTTGATCTATGTCCTCTATGACTAACACGCAACAATTCCATACGCAAAGCCTCTCTGGCAACAGAGGGGCTTTACCTTTTGAAAAAAGGAGGAAAAACATTTGAAAGTATTCAAAAGCATGACAGCACTCATCTTGGCGCTGGTCATGGCAGCCATGTTGGCCGTGTCCGCTTATGCTGCTACGGTCGTTGTCAAATACAAGGTGTATGTCTACACCTCGCAATTGACCTTCAAGCAGTATGACTACAGCAGTTCGGCCACGCCCAGCACGAGAAATCTGACCATTCTGGCGGACAGTAGTTTAGGAAGTGGTAGCGCCATGTATCACGTCAAATACGTCAACGGTGCGTTGGCCTACTGCATCCAGCCCGGCGTCCGTTCAGATGACAGCAACAATTATGTGCAGGGCTCCAGCGGCTGCTGGTACAACCTGCCCGCCTCTGTCCAAAGCGGCATCGCGCTGGCTCTGGCCTGCGGCTACCCCAGTGCGGAGTATGGCTCGGCATACGGCGACAGCAACAGCAGCGATATTATTGACGCAGAAAAATGGGCCGCTACGCAGGCGGTTATCTGGGACTTGATCTGTGAGTATAGAAGCCCCTACGACTACCGCTCCTGGGAAACCAGTCCGTTTTACGGCTGTGTCGACACGTCCCGCTATCCCACGTTTGCCTTGTGGTACAGCGAAATTGTGGACGCCATGCAGAGCGCCACGGATATTCCCAGCTTTGCGGCGACAAGCAGTCGCTGGTGCGACACCATTGAGCTGACCAAGGACGCCAGCGGCAATTACAGCGCCAGCGTGACGGATGGCAACGGCGTGCTGGACGACTTCAATTTTGCCGGCAATAGCGGCAACGGCATTGCGTTCAGCCAGAGGGGCAACACCCTGACCATCACGGCCACGCCGGAGTCTGCTAAGAATCTCTCCACCGAGAAAACCTATTCCGCTACCGGCAGCGCCTACGGCATTGACCCGGATGAAGCAGTGTTGTGCTGGTACGATTCCACCGGCAAGTATCAATCCCTGGCAAGTTACACTGGCACTGGGCTTGATCCCGTGAGAGCCTACATCAAGATCAAGGCTACGGTGGCAGATGAAGTAGGCAGGCTGACTATCAATAAGGTAGATGCCGATACCGGAAAAGTCTTGGCAGGCGTGACCTACCGGCTCTTTGACAGTGCTGGCAACAAAATCGCTGATGTGACTACCGGTGCGGATGGCAAAGCGGTCTTTTCGGATTTGCCTCTCGGCAGTTATACCTATCAGGAAATCAGTGCCCCTTCCGGATATGTGGTGGACGATACCAAGTATCAGATCACCATTACCACCGAGACACTGAACATCACCGAGACACGGACGAACACCATGGCAAAGGGCAGCATCACCGCCCGTAAGGTAGACGTGACGGGTTCGCCTCTTGCTGGTGCGGAACTGCTGCTGGAAACTTCCGCAGATGGTCAGACCTGGACAGCGGTAGGTAAAATCACCACCGACAAGACCGGAATCGCCAAGTGGAGCGACCTCAAGATCGGTACACAGTATCGTATCACCGAAGTGAAAGCTCCGGCAGGGTACACGCTGTTGACTGAGCCGCTGTTCACGGGAACACTGGACAGCAATAACCGAGATATTACCATTACCGCCTGCAACAATGCGGGCTTCGTGCTGCCGTTCACGGGCGGCACGGGATTCACAACCTATTTCCTGTTTGCGGCACTCGCAGCATTTGCGGGTGTTTGTTTTTGCAAAAAATTTGAAATGGAGGAGAACACCAAATGAAAAAGATCCATCGCGTATTGGCACTACTCATGGCCGTTGTTATGGTTTTGGGCCTCATCACCACAGCGTTCGCAGAGCCTACCATCGACCCCGGCAAGAAAGCATCCCTGAGCATCTACAAGTACGACATCACCACAGCCAGCAAAGACAGCGCATGGGATTCAGAATCCTACGTTTCCACCGGCCTGCATGACGACGCGGTTATCGACAAGCTGAGCAAGTACGCCATTCAGGGCGTAGAGTTCACATACCTCCGCGTGGCCGACATCGCCATGAACAATGAATTGGTGGAGAGCCAGCGTCAGGTGGGTGTGCTGTATGGCTTTGATGGCTCTGAACGCTCTAATGCCGTACTGTCTGCCATCGGCCTGACCGGCGCAGACGCACACAAGACTGAGAACGGCGTCAACTACTTCACCAGCGATATGCTGAACAATAAGCTGTCCGCTGCGCTGACTGCCGATGCCACCACCGTGAAAAATGCACTGGAGGCCGCCGTCAAGAACGGCGGCGTGACTATGCCCGAAACGGATGCCACCGGCCACGCCTCTGCTGACCAGATGGAGCAGGGGTTGTATCTCGTCGTGGAGACTCGCGTCCCCGAAAACGTGACCTCCACCTGCAATCCCTTCTTCGTGTCCTTGCCTATGACCACCATCGACGGCACAGCATGGAACTACGATGTGACCGTTTACCCTAAGAATCAGACCGGTAATCCTACGCTGGATAAGACTGTGCGCGAAGCAAAGAACTCCACCGGCAAGAATACCGGCAGCCTGACCGACACCAAGGACGGTTACACCCACACCGCTACCGCCTCCGTAGGCGATACCGTGGACTATCAGATCATCAGCATCCTGCCCACCATCACCTCCAAGGCGTCTGCTCTGAGCGAGTACACCTATGCGGACACTCTGAGCAAGGGCATCAAATACAACAAGAACGATGTGGTCATCGAGTTTTTCCGCGATGCTGGCTGCACTGAAAAGGTCGCCACCTGGGCGGAGAACTCAGGCAAATTCGCCGTGGCCTATGATGATACCGCCAACACCATGACCATCCGCATGACCGATACCGGTCTGGCGGAGATCAACGAAGCGACCACTGTTTACACCGACAGCGTGAAGCGCGGCTACAGCGATTGCACCATGCGCATTACTTACGCCGCCACCCTGACCGCTGATGCTCAGATGGGCGACAAGGATAACCCCAACACTGTTACCCTGACTTGGAAGCGTACCAACACTACCTACTACGACACCTTGGAAGATTGCTGCCACGTCTATACCTATGGCGTAGACATCCTCAAGCAGTTCTCTGACGGTAAGGGCAATATCCAGAACGTCAAGTTCAACCTGCATAATGACACCGACAACTGCTACATCATCGCAGACCTGAAGGATGGCGTGTACTACGCCAAGGGTATTGCCGCAAAGAAGTCTGATGCTACCACCTTTGTTCCCAACAGCAGCGGCCACATTATCGTGAAAGGGCTGGAGGATGATAGCTACAGCCTGACTGAAACCGCCACGGATAAGGGGTATGTACTGCTCAAGGAAGCGGTCAAGATCATCATTACCACCAAGGAAAACAATGCTTGTGAGAAGTGCGGCGCCAAGCTGCTGACTGCCAGCGCTACGGTTAATGGCAAGGATGTTACCATGACGGATAGCAACGCCATTGTGCCCATGACTGTCGTCAATAATCCTGGTTTTGATCTGCCCAAGACTGGTGGCTACGGCACTTGGATGTTCACCATCGGTGGCATTCTGCTTCTGGGTACTGCGGCGTTCATCGTGGTAAAGTCTCGCAAGCAGCACAAGGGCGAACAGTGAAACGCTGGCTATTGGCGGCGGCTTGCGGTGTTGTGGCGCTGGGGCTTCTGCTTTACCCGCTGGTAGGAGAACTTCTGAGCGAAAAATATCATTCGGACGTAGAAACCAGCTACACAGCCGCTATCGAGGATACCGACGACGCCGAGCTGACCGCCCAGCGTGAAGCCGCGGAGCAGTACAATGCTATGCTGTCCGGCGCAACCATTACCGAGGGAGGGGCATCCGCCCCTCCCTTGGCGTATGCCCAGCAGCTCACGGTGGGCGGTGTCATGGCCTATGTGGATATTCCGAAAATCAACGTGTACCTTCCTGCGCAGCACGGTACGGGTGCTGAGACACTTGAAAAATCCGTGGGCCATGTGGTAGGTACATCTCTGCCGGTGGGCGGAGAAAACACCCACGCGGTGCTTTCGGCCCACAGTGGTATGGCAAGTTCCAAGCTGTTTTCGGACATTGACCAACTCGAAAAAGGCGATACATTTTACATCCATGTATTGGGTGAGGTGTTGGCGTATGAGGTAGACAATATCAACACAGTCTTGCCTACGGACACAAGCCTGCTCCAAATCGAGGATGGCAAGGATTTGGTCACGTTGGTGACCTGCACACCTTTCGGCGTCAATACCCATCGCCTATTGGTACGAGGCCATCGAGTACCGTATGTGCCAGAACAGAAAGCAGAAACTGCCGAAGCGCAGAAGGCCACTTCCTCGTGGACACAGCATTACCTCACTGGCCTTGCCATCGGCCTTGGCGCGGTGGCCATGGTCGGCGGTGCTTACTTTTTGGTAAGGAGGGTACGCCATGCGTAAGACATCTCTCGTACTGGCGGCGCTGCTGGCCGTGGTGGGTGTCTGTGTCATGCTATGGCCGGTGTTTACGGGACACAGGCTGCAAGCCGACACAGATGCGGCAGTGCAGGAGTTCTTGGCCGAGCGTAATGAGCCGGAGCAGCAGTACCCTGAACTGCTGGCAGAGCTACAAGCCTACAATCAGCGTATCTACACTGAAAAACAATCCGGCCTTGTTGACCTCGAAGCTTGCGAGGAACCCGCCGTCGATCTGACCGCCTATGGCATTGACGATGAGATCATCGGTGTGCTGGAGATACCCGCCATGGACCTGACCATGCCCATTTACTTAGGCGCATCTGACAGTCACCTCGCTGCAGGTGCTGCGGTGCTTGGCAACACATCAGCTCCCATCGGTGGCGACAACACCAACTGCGTTATCGCAGGCCACCGTGGGTGGCGCGGAGCGGACTACTTTCGGCACATAGATAAGCTGGCTGTAGGCGATACCGTGAAGCTCACAAACCTGTGGGAAACGCTGACCTACACCGTGATGGACATTCAAATCATCCAGCCCCACGAAATTGAAAAAATCAAAATCCAACCGAACCGCGACCTGCTGACACTGCTGACCTGCCATCCCTACGCCAGCGGTGGCAAGCAGCGGTATGTGGTCTATTGCGAACGAACCGAAAATTAGGAGGAAACTATGAAAAAAGCAATTTGTATCATTCTGGCCGTGGCGGGTGCTGCGGCCATTTACTTTACCCGCCGTACCCACCCCCGCGGCCGCAGGGAGATGTGAGCCGTGGGCAGCATTCATATGGTTGGCAAAGCAACTTTTGCCAACGGGGACATCATCCCCTACTATGACGTAGACCCTTTCCTGGACTGCATCCGGGAGGAGCTGCCCTACCGGGACACAACCGGCTTCCGCTATGAAGTCCTGACAGACGATCCGGCTGTCCGGAAGGCGGCGGATGATATTTTATTCGACTTCGTTGGGGAAGAAAATCCACATGAGTTGGCAGACTATAGGAAGATGGGAGGGCTGTGACATGGACATCAGCAGAGAAATGGTGACGTTCCTGCGGAAGCAGTATCCACCCGGTACCCGTATCCGGCTGGATAATATGGACGATCCCTTCGCGCCGGTACCGACAGGGATGACGGGAACGGTGGAACACATCGACGATGCGGGGCAGTTCCACATGAAATGGGATAACGGTCGGACGTTGGCCCTCATCCCCGGCGTGGACAGCTTTACCGTCCTGCCGCCCAAGCTCAGTGTGATGAAGCTATATATGCCCCTCACCGCTGACCTCTATGAGCGGGACGAATGGGGCAATATGCCAGAGGAGCCGGAGCTGCTGTCGGGACGCGACCTGCTTCCTTACGAGGACAACATCCGCAGCGCCCTTGCGAAGTACCGGATGCCGGAGGAGGTCACCCGCGGTCTCATGAATTGGTACAATAAGCCTGATGCTGTAAACAACAAGGTACGTTCTGTTACATTCGGCGCGGAACTGCGCGGTGAGCAGCTCTGGGGTGTAGCGGAGTGTCAGCTCTGGCATGAGCTTTCCGCAACGGAGCTGACCACACTGAAGGAGTTTATCACCGGTCAGGCGTCGGACGGATGGGGCGAGGGCTTCGAGCAGCGGGAGATCGCCATTGGCCGCGGCAGTGAGCTGTACGTTCATCTGTGGCAGGATCACGACTGGAGCATCCAGACGGAGCAGGAGCGGTTTTGCCCCCATTTGGACAAGCTGCCGGAGATGTGCTTTACGCTGCTGCCGGGGACGGGACAGCTCATCTGCGTCAAGCGTGGCGAGAGCGGGTACTATCCCAGTGACTGGTCTACGGATGATGCCCACGAAAACCGCCTTATTGCCGATGAGCAAAACCGGAAGCTGGGTGTAACGCCTGCCCAAGAGGAGGCCATGAAGATCGGCAGTATGTGCGGCTGGGACGTTCCCGGCGCAGACCCCGACAACTGTGATGACATCGTGCAGCGGCGAGGAGGAATGGAGCTTGGATAAAGTTGTTTTTTCTGTATATCTTGGCAACCCCGACAACGACAACGGAACTCCGTTGGACTTGCCCGCCAAGCCGTGGGCAATGCGGGACGCGCTGGAGAGGCTGCGTCTGCGAGAGGGACAGGAACCCTATTGGCAGCTGGAGGACTTGGGGCGATACGACTTTCTGGCGCCCCATCTGGACAAGTGCGACCTGTACCAGTTCAACGCGCTGGCAGAGCAGCTCAGTACGTTCAATGAGGCAGACGCCATAGCCTTTGAGGGCCTGGTGCAGATGGAAACCGATAAGCTGTGCCAGAGCAACGGCGGCGAGCTGACCGTTCAGCGGATGTTGGATCTGGCATACGGCGTAGACTGTTGCCATGTGGTACCGGAGGTCAGGGACGACGCGGCGTTGGGGAAATTCTATGTAGAAAATGATTTCCTGCCGGAACTGGAAAAGGTTCCGGACAAAGTGCTGGAAATGTTGGACTACGCCAAAATCGGCAGGACGATGCGGCAAGGTGAACAAAGCGTCATTACACCTCGCGGCTATGTGGAACAGCACTCTGAGCTGAAGCAAGCCCCTGTCGATTTGGGCAAGCCACCCCGGAAACCGGAGTATATGATGCGGTTTCTGTGCTCTAATGAGCACCAGACCATGTCGCTGAACCTGCCCGCATCGCAGGCAGAACTAAACGCCGTGCTGACGCGGCTGGCTCTGGATAGCTGGCAGGAGGTGTATCTGGAATGTGAGGATACTGCCATACCGGAAATGTGGTCGTTCACCGACCTCGCCTATGACGGGATGGAGCAGCTCAACCGTTTTGCCCGGTGCTTGGAGGAGCTTGACATGAATGGTGAGCTGGTGAAGTTCAAGGCGGTGGCCCAGCAGTTGCAGCTTTCCCGACCGGAGGAAGCTATTGCTCTGACCGGCCATCTGGACGAATATAGCTTCGAGCCGGAGATCCATTCGCCCAGAGAGCTGGCGCGGGACGAGTTGGGCGTCATCAGCGGTGAAAAGGAATGTAAGCTCCTCCTGCCGCATCTGGATCTGGATGCCTACGGTCAGGACGTGATGCAACGGGATAACGGTGTCCTTGGCGATTACGGCTACCTCGCCCGTCTGGACGGCCAGCCGATTCAGGCTCCGCAACAGGAAATGGAGCTGACCATGTAAAGGAGACATTTATGCAACGAGAAACCATTGCGCGGTATCTGGAGGAGGGCTATCAAGGCCGGAAGAACGCCATCAGCAGCCGTGCGCTGGAAAAGGCGCTGGGCCTGAGCGGCAATGAGCTGCGGAAGAAGATCAACCGCCTGCGGTGCGACAGCATACCCATCTCGGCTTGCCGGGGTGGGTATTTCTATGCCGAAACAGCGGCGGAGGTCTATGACACCATCCGAAGCCTTGAGAAGATGCGGGATGGGCTGAACGCCGCCATTGCGGGTCTGGTGCGGTCGCTGGATGGCTTTAGTAAGGAGCTGGACAGCGGATGAACATACCGTTAGCCAAGCTTATTCCATGGAAAGGCAGCAAAGCGCAGTTGATGTGGGCCATCCAGAGCCTGATGCCGATACATTACAACAAATTGGTGGATGTTTTTGGTGGGAGCGGCTGTGTGACCCTGAACCTTCAAACACCACGCGGCGTGCTGCGGATCTATAACGATCTTGACAGCAACCTTTATAACATGATGTATTGCGTCAGGGAAAAGCCGGTGTCCGTGATCACAGAGCTAAAATATATGCAAAATTCCCGCGAGGAGTTTGAGACCATGCTCCGTGCTTTGAAAGACAAAGATTTTGCCGGAAAAGATTTAGCAGAGGAGCTGGAGCTGACGCAGATCAGCTTCCCGCCTGCACAGGCGGAGGAGATCAGTGCGATGCTGATGCAGCGCGCCATCCCACCGGACGCACGGCGGGCGGCGATGTTCTTCTTGCTCCACAACCTCAGTTACAACGGGCTGGGAACGGAGTTTGCCGCGCTCGACCGTGATTGGGATAGATTCGAGCATCAGATCACCAGATGTGCGCGGATCTTGCAGCACATTCCCATGGAGAACCGGAGCTACAAGGAAATCTTGGGTAAATATGACGCGCTGGATACAGTTTTCTATTGTGACCCGCCGTATCTTGGCGCGGAAAAGTATGGCGTACCTTTCTACAGGTCGGATCATCAGGAACTGCATGATATGCTGGCCACGCGAAAAAGCTTTGTGATCGTGTCCTACAACAAGAAAGACGAGATCAAAGAACTATATAATGACTTTTTCATCTTCGAGGTGGATCGACCGAACAGTATGTCAAAAAAGAAGGAGGATCGTTATGAGGAGTACATTATGACCAACTATGATCCATCTATGTTTGCACCACAGATATCCTTCTTCAATAACTACGACAACGGAAAGAAAGCCTGTACGTTAGTACATACACCCCAATACCCACTGAAAGAAAAATAGGAGAAAAATATGACTTGTGAGATGGAATTCAATCAACGCGGGCTTCAGATACCCAGCGAAATACTTGCGGCTCTGGCGCTGGCGGACATTACGCTGGAAGCCCATATATGCCGACATCTTATCATGCTGATGCCCAAGGCCATGACCGCCTTGGAGATCATCGACGTGCTGGAGGGAATGCAGGAAGCTTTCGACCAGCTTCTGAACGGCCTGATCGCGGCCTGCCGTCCTACAACATGTTGTAATTGCTGCCAGACGGTAGACGAGGGGCACTATGATCTCTCTCAGGTGCCGGAACAGCTCCTGGCTGTGCTGATGGGCAATGACTGCTGCAAAGGACTGCTGACACAGTATCTGGAGAACGGAGAGATCATCTATGACCCGTGAGATGTACCCCTACACGGCGAAGGAGGCGCGGGAACGTGGCGAGCTGGAGCAATGGCGGACCAACTACCGCGCTAACTGCGCCTGTGCCGGAGCCATAGAACTTGCCATCCGCGAGGACTTCGACGGTATGCACCTGAAGGAGGATTGTGCCAAGCGTGTCATTGACCATTACGGCTATAAGCGGACGGCCTTCGTGTTGGCCAACACCTTGCAGGAGCATTCCTACGATGGCCGCTATCACCCGACAAATAAGCAGTGGAGCCAGAGCGTCTATATTCCTCCCGATGGTGACCATCGCTACGCATTTATGGTGGGCAGCCATCCTGCGGTGTTGGACGGCTTCGTTACGCAGTATCGGGCGGAGCTGGCAAAGCTGCACCTGTTTGGGGCGGAGCACTGTGCGCCAAATTCCCGTGAACAGGACTTTACCGGAAAGGTACTGGTGCTGTCGCCGGAAGTGCTGCGAGAAGCCTGCTGGCGGCCGGAGGATCAGCTTTGGCTGGCATGGGACGGATTCGGCTGCCGCCCCAACGCCAGAGGCCGCTCGGTGCGCTGCACCTGTCTGGGGGACGGAGAAATGACCCGCTGGAACCGTTCGGAGTTCGTGGGTATCCTCAAGGACGAGTGTCTTCCCGATTGGGCGGCGGAGAAGCTGGCCCAGCTGCGGCAGGCGGCAGCGCAAAGCCCGTCCATGAATGAAATGACAATGTGACAAGGAGAACATGAACATGAAAACTGTAAAACGAACGATGGCGGCGCTGTGTCTCACAGCACTTCTTTGCTGCCTGCTGTGCGTGTCGGCCTACGCCACCGGCACCAGCGGCGGCACCGGCGATGTGGCCAGCGCCGTGGAGAGCACCTGGGCCACAGCCTCCGGTCAGATCAAGACGGTGGTCAACAATGTGGTATTCCCTGCCATTGACCTGATCCTGGCAGTATTTTTCTTCGCCAAACTTGGCCTTGCGTACTTTGATTTCCGCAAGACCGGTCACTTTGAGTGGAGCGCACCGGCCATCCTTTTCGCCTGTCTGGTGTTCACCCTGACCGCCCCGCTGTATGTGTGGGACATCATCGGGATTTGATGAAACGCCCTCTCTTTTGCGTGGAGGAGGTGAACTGAAAATTGTTTATCTGGGACTTTGTGGCAAATACGGTGCTGGGACAGATCCTGGACTGGTTCTACGGTCAGATCGTGGGCTTCCTGGGCAATTTCTTTGCCGAGATGGGCAGCATGGGCGCCGAGCTCTTTGATATGAGCTGGGTGCAGAGCATCGTGCTGTTTTTCTCCTATCTGGGCTGGGCGCTGTATGCCGTGGGGCTGGTGGTGGCCTGCTTCGAGTGCGGCGTGGAGTATTCCTCCGGTCGGGGCAATGTGCGGGAGACGGTGCTGAACGCCTTCAAGGGCTTTCTGGCGGTGGAGCTGTTCACGCAGCTTCCGGTCAGGCTGTATGTGCTGGCCATCTCCCTGCAATCCAGCCTGACCGCGGGCATTACCGGCTTCGGGACGGTCACCATAGGCGATGTAGCGAAGCAGATACTGGAGAATTTCAGCCTTGTGGACAGCATCGCCAATCTTGTGAACCTGACGCCCTTCGGAGGTTTTGTGAACACGCCCACCAGCGGTCTTATGCTGCTGTTCTGCCTGATCCTTATGGCCTATGCTATTATCAAGGTGTTTTTTGCCAACCTCAAGCGCGGCGGCATTTTGCTTATCCAGATTGCCGTGGGAAGCCTGTATATGTTCAGCGTACCGAGAGGGTACACAGATGGTTTCATCCAGTGGTGCAAACAGGTCATTGGATTGTGCCTGACTGCCTTTTTGCAGGCCACCATTCTGGTGGCGGGCCTGATGGTATTCAAAGATCACGCTCTGCTGGGTTTGGGCCTGATGCTCTCCGCCGGTGAGATCCCCCGCATCGCGGGAGCCTTCGGCTTGGATACCACCACGAGAGCTAACATTATGTCTGCCGTATACACGGCACAGACTGCGGTCAATATGACCCGCACGGTGGTACAGGCGGTAAAATGAGGATCATCACGATGGGAAGTCTCTTTGACGGAATAGGAGGCTTCCCGCTTGCTGCCATCCACAACGGGATCGTGCCGTTGTGGGCCAGCGAGATCGAATCATTCCCCATTCGCGTTACCATGGAGCGCCTGCCTGGGATGCTCCATTTCGGTGACATCACAAAACTGAATGGGGCGTTGCTGCCGCCGGTGGACATCATCTGCGGCGGCAGTCCCTGTCAGGACTTATCTGTGGCCGGGAAGCGCACCGGATTGTCCGGTGAGCGTTCCGGCCTTTTTATGGAACAGATTCGGATCATCAAGGAGATGCGAGATGCAGACTTACTTCGAGGGCGATCAGGTCTCCATGTTCGACCCCGGTTTGCAGCATGGGAAAACGTCCCCGGCGCGTTCTCCTCCAACAAAGGCGAGGACTTCCGGCGTGTCCTGGAAGAAACGCTCCGAATTGGTCTACCGGGCTTATATGTTCCTCAAAGTCATCCCTGGGGCTGGCAATATTCTGGGGCAGCCATATTGGGAGCTCTTACCTCCCTTTGTTGGCGAGTCCTTGACGCTCAATACTGGGGTGTCCCCCAGAGCCGCAAGAGGATCTTCCTTGTGGCGGATTTTGGATCCCCGTCCTCATCGCAGATACTTTTTGAGCCGGAAAGCCTGTCTGGGCATCCTCCGTAGGGCCAGACGACGCGGTAAGGTGCTGCCGGATACGCTGCGGGAAGCGCTGGAGCTGCAAAGCGGCCTGCGTATGGCCGATCTGGTGACGCTGCTCCGGCTGGGACTGCTGAAAGCCTACCACATCAACCAGCGGGACGAGGGCATTGATCTGGGCGAGACTGCCGGTGCGCCGGTGGCGTTTGCGGCCAACCAGCGGGATGAAGTCCGTGATCTGGGCGACAAGGCCGGTGCGCTGGGCGCACAGCTGGGTATGAAGCAGCAGACCTTTGTGGCCAGCTTCTCCGCAGGCGCGGGAGCGACTGCCGGAGGCATCGGCTACAGCGAGGAGGTAACTCCGACACTGAAGGGCAGCGCGGGCGGCAACAGTATGCCCTCTGTGCTGTGCATCAACGATCAGGGCGGACAGGTCATGGAGCTGTCCGAGGATATGACCGGTACGCTGCGGGCACAGGAGCATGGTCACCAGCCACTGGTATTTGAAAACCACGGCATCGACGCCCGGTATCATCAGGTAGGCGATGTGGCTCCCACCATGTCGGCCCGCTATGGGACGGGCGGCAACAATGTGCCGCTGGTAGAGGAGCCCATCTACTGCATCACCGGCAACGCTATCGACCGGAAGCCGGAGAACGGCGGCAACGGCATCGGGTATCAGGAAAACGTGATGTACACCCTGAATACCATGGATCGCCACGCGGTGTGCTATTCCACAGATGATCTCTACACCTGTGAGCCTGCCGGTGACAAAGACCTGCCGTTTCTCCTTATCCGCCGCCTAACGCCGCTGGAATGCGAACGGCTGCAAGGCTTTCCAGACGGCTGGACGGACATTCCCGGCGCGTCCGACAGCGCCCGCTACAAGGCGCTGGGCAACAGCGTAGCTATCCCCTGCGTGGATTTCGTGATGAGATGCATGGCGGATACCATACGGGAGAGCGAAGGAGAGCTGTGAACACTTTAAGAGAATGATAGAAAAGGAAAAAGCAATGTATTATCAAATATACAGAATACATCTTCTGAATGGCGATGTGATCGAAATAGCAGAGAACTATGACCTCCCCGTTAAAAAAGGTTTAGTTGGAGACTTTGAGCGCATGGAAGAAGGCGATATTTTGTCAGTTGAGGATGCACTCATGGGCTGCGCCTATATTCCAAGACGAAGTATCCTTTATATCTCAACGGGTGGCGTAAGAAAAGGAGACGCACCAATAGCCAATCCTGCTCGGAAAAACGCAAGGAAGAAATAGCTTTGTCCATTCTGCTTCGTTTGCGCTTGCATTCTCGTTGTACTTGTCAATAGCTTTACCGCGGTGTTTGGGCTATGCTTTGTTTGCCTCACGGGAGGCGGAAAGGAGTATCCATCATGGAGGAAAAGAAAAACCTCTGCGCGCCTATCCCGCTGTCCCTGCACCAGCGGCTTCGGGCAGAGCAGGAGCAGCGCGGGCAGACACTGTCCGACTACATCACAGCTATACTCACAGAACACTTTGACGGAGGAACAAGGACTATGAACACCAATAACCGCACCATCGCCTTTCAGGTACCGGAGGAGCTCTTCGAGCGGCTGAAAGACTACCTCGCCCGGAACGGCCTGAAGCAGAAGGATTTCATCCTGAGCCTTATCGAGCGGGAGCTGAACGACGCTGCCGATGTAGCGGAGTAATAAAACACGGAAGCCGCAGGTACACGCCTGCGGCTTCCACTTTTGGAGGGAAAACTATGTACCTATACCCAGACAACCTGACCGCGCGGCCTATGCTGTGGCTGTGGGCGCTGCGGGATGTGGCGCTGATCGGCATCGGCCTGCTGCTGTCTGCGCTGGCGCTGGCACAGACCGGTTTCGTGACTCCGCTGGTGGTCACCGCTGTGTACGCCTTTCTGGCCATCCGCCATGATGGTGTCAGTATGCTGGATTTCCTGCGCTACGCCGGAGCATTCTTTTTCGGACGTCAATACTATGAATGGAGGAAATAGCCGTGAGCATTTTCAAGAAGAAACCGCCATCCGCCCAGCAGCTCCTGGGCATCGACGAGATCACGGAGCGCAGCATCCGCACCCCCAACGGCGAGCTGGTTTATCTCATCCTGAAGCCCAGCAACCTGAACGTGCTGCCGGAGAGCATCGTGCGCCAGCGCATCTACAGCCTGATGAATGTGCTGAAGGGCATGGCGGAGGTGGAGATTCTGGCCACGGACTCCAAGGAGTCCTATCAGGACAACCGCAGCTTCTACCGCCAGCGGCTGGAGGAGGAAACGAACCCTGCTATCCGTGCGCTGCTGGAGGCGGACTGTGTCCATCTGGACAGCATCCAGACCTCCATGGCTTCGGCCCGTACCTTCTGCCTGATCCTGCGGCAGCGCGGCGAGGGCGGTTTTACGGAATCCTACTTGGCCAATGTGGAGAAGCATCTCTCTGATAACGGCTTTACCGTCCACCGCGCCAATGAGCAGGAGCTGCGGGAGCTGCTGGCGGTCTACTATGAGCAGGACGTGTCCCACGAGGTCTATGACAGCGTGGATGGAGAACGGTATGTGAAGGAGGGGTAATATGCGTATTTTGAAAGTGGAGCCGGGACAGGCTCCCTATGAAAAGGAAATGGAGGATACTCTGGCCGCCATCCAGCAGGAGGTGCAGGGCCTGTTCCAGCCGGTGTATGTGGAGGATGGCGTTATCCTCTGCTGCAACGAGGAGGGCAAGCTCAACGGTATGGCACCCAACCGGTGGCTGGAGGAGGACATCATCTGCGGCCCGTTCTTTCTGGTGGGCGACGACCACGAGGGCGGCTTCTGTTCCCTGACGGATGACCAGATCCAGAAGTACACGGCGCAGTTTCAGGAGCCGGAGCAGTTTACCGGTCACGAGCCGGAGCTGAAGCCCCGGATGGACATCTTCTTTATGGAGGGACTATGAAAAATATCTTCAAACGCAAGAAAGTACCCCCGAAGGAACCAACGGTGCTGTCTTTTTTGGACTGCATCACGCCGGGGGTGCTGAAATTTGAGACGGATCATTATATCAGCGGCAACACATGGCGGTGCGTATGGGCGCTGCGGGAGTATCCCGCAGCCACGGATTCACAGGCATTGCTGGGCCGCTTGGGCGACCGGCGCGGCGTGACGCTGCGGATCGTCTGCCGATTGGTGACGCCCGCCGAGGAGAACCGCATCATTCACAACGCCACCAACCGCAACAAGCTGGAGCGGGCCAACACCAACGACCTGCGCCGTGTTATCACGGCGGAGAGTAACTTGCAGGACATGGCCTCGCTGGTAGGCGCGCTGGATCGTGAGCATGAGCCGCTGCTGTACTGCGCGGTCTATGTGGAGGTCATGGCGGACAGCTTTGAAAACCTGAAGCTGCTGCAAACCAGCGTGGAAGCGGAGTTGGTGCGCTGCAAGCTGACAATCGACAAGCTGGTGCTGCGGCAGCAACAGGGATTCCTTACGGTGAACCCCGCAGGCTGCGCGGCGTTGGGGCCGCAGTTCCAGCGGGTACTGCCCGCCAGCTCTGTGGCCAATCTGTTCCCGTTCAACTACTCCGGCAAGGCCGATCCCAACGGCTTCTACATCGGCAAGGACAAGTTCGGCAGCAACATCGTGGTGGACTTCGACCGGCGCGAGAGCGACAAGACCTCCGCCAACATCCTGATCCTGGGCAACAGCGGTCAGGGCAAATCATACCTGATGAAGCTGCTGATCTGCAACCTGATCGAGTCGGGAAAATCTGTTATTTCGCTGGACGCGGAGCATGAGCTGGGAGATTTATGTAGGAATCTGAACGGCTGCTTCATCGACCTGATGGCGGGTGACCGGCACATCAATGTGCTGGAGGTGAAGTGCTGGGACACCGCGCCGGAACCGGACGAGTCCGCACCGGAGGCATTCCGGAAGAATACATTTTTAGCGCGGCACATTTCCTTTCTGAAAGACTTCTTTAAGGCATATAAGGATTTCTCTGATGCCCAGCTGGACACCATCGAGATCATGCTGACAAAGCTCTATGCCAAGTGGGGCATCTCGGAGCATACCGACCCCCGGCAGCTCACCGCCATGGACTATCCCATCCTGTCGGATTTCTACGGGCTGCTGGAGGAGGAATATCTCCACTATAATCCGGACACTCACCAGCTCTATACGAAGGAACTGCTGCAAGAGGTGCTGTTGGGTCTACACTCCATGTGCGTGGGAGCCGATGCACATTTCTTCAACGGACACACGGATATCACCAGTGATAGGTTTCTGGTGTTTGGCGTAGGCGGCGTGCTGAGCGCCGCCAAGAGCCTGCGGAACGCGCTGCTGTTCAATGTGCTGGCGTATATGTCGGACAAGCTGCTGGTAGAAGGCAGGACGGTGGCAGCGCTGGACGAGCTGTATCTGTGGCTGTCCAACCCCATCGCCATCGAGTATATCAGAAACTGCCTGAAGCGTGTCCGCAAGCGGGATTCCGCCCTGATGATGGCCAGTCAGAATCTGGAGGATTTCAACCAGCGGGAAGTACGGGAGATGACCAAGCCCCTGTTCGCCATTCCGCCCCATCAGTTCTTTTTCAACCCCGGTACTACGGAGAAGCAGTTCTTCACCAATATGCTGCAAATGGAGGACACAGAGTTTGACCTCATCAGCAAGGCGCAGAATGGTGAATGCCTTTTCCGCTGTGGCAGCGACCGCTACATGATGAAGGTCATTGCACCGGAGCATAAGGCGAAGCTGTTCGGCACAAAGGGCGGGAAGTGATGACAGGGGCAACACTGGCGCGGCTGGCGGCGGCTGTGCTGTCTACGGAAAAAGGCCGCAAGACGGTGGGCTGGGTCATTGCCGCCATCCTCTCGCCGTTGATCCTGCTGGCGGCGTTCCTGTGCAGCTTCGGAACGGCGGCGGTGGAGCATAACAACTTTGCTGTGTCCGCCTCCTTCTATGGCCCGGCCTTCACGGACAAGATCCCAACCGAATATAAAGACCACATCACCGAGATGCGGACAGCTTTCTCTCTTCTGGATTCGGCGGTCGCCGCCGTGAATGCCAAAGCCGAGAGCGGCGGCCTTGATCCCTTGCAGGTCAAGGCCGTTTTCTATGCCCTCTGCTTTGGCGACGACGCCCCTACCCGCCGTGCCGCCGCCAACTTCGTGGAGTGCTTCTACCATCTGGAGGAGCGCACCGACACCACTACGGACGTGCTGGAGGATGGCACGGTAGTGGTGCAGACTACCGTTTACTATGTGGCAGTGCCGTTGCCGCTGGAAACGGTGTATGAAAAATTGGCGGCATGGCAGGGCGAACCGGTAACGGAGGAGGACAAGGCCAACGCCGCGCACATCTACAGCATGGTAGTGGGCAGCACAGGCGGCGATACCTTCGATGGCAGCTATACGCCCGGTGGCGGCAGCGGTGTGGAACTGGATATCTCCGACCTGACGAGCCCCACCACCAAGAACGCCGCCGATCTGGTGGCCTACGTCACCAACGCATGGCAGTCCGGCTGGGGTTATGTATGGGGCACCTACGGTCAGGTGCTGACGCCGGAACTGTTCCAGTACAAGCTGACCCAGTACCCGGAGGGCGTGGGACAGTACGCGGACTTCATCCGCAGCAACTGGCTGGGCAAACACACCGCCGACTGTGTGGGACTCATTAAGGGCTACGGCTGGCTGTCGCCCGACACCATGACCATCGACTACGGCAGCAACGGGATGCCGGACGTCGGTGCCAACCAGATGTATTACAATGCCACGCGCAAAGATACCATCGACACCATACCGGAGGTGCCGGGACTGGCGGTGTGGAAGTCGGGACACATTGGCGTTTATATCGGCGGCGGTCAGGTCATCGAGGCCATGGGTACCAAGTACGGCGTAGTCAAGACGCAGCTCCAAGGCCGCGGCTGGACACACTGGCTGGAGATCCCGTATATCAACTACGATTAAGGAGGTCACAAATGAACGAGAACACTTGCACATTAGAGAAAGAAATGCGGCGGGCCTTGCTGGAAAAGCTGGAGCAAAACTATCTGGATTACACTGCCACGCTGCAAACTTTGACGTCGGAACAACTGCTGGGCAGGACGAAAGAACTCTACGCGGCGCAGGTCTGCTGCCGGTTGGTGCAGCGCAGGGAGGACATTTCTCTCCCGCAGATGCGGTACCTGCTGTCGCTGGATGATCCGCTGGCGGCGCTGCGGGATACATGGCTGGAGCTGCACAGCGGCGACAACGAGCCAGTGCTGAAGGTGATCCTGTACAAGCTCTGCGGTGAAATGTGAGGTGCGGCATGGAGAAGATCTGCGTTACCGTCAGCATGGAGGAGGAACGTCTCAAGGCGCTGGAGTTTGCCCTCAAGAAGAAAAACAGCTCTGTCCAGCGCCGCATGGACGACGCCCTGCGACAGCTCTATGAGAAGGAAGTGCCGGAACCCATCCGGGAATATGTGGACAGCCTGCTGGCTCCGCCGCCCCGTCCCCGCCGACCGGTGCGGGCGGCGAAGGCGGCAAACGAGCAGGCAACAGCTATACAGCAGGAGGAGTAACCATGGCATATGTCAAAGAAAACGCACCATCTAAGGTCTATCACCTGACGAAGAAAGAAAAGCTGAACAGCATTCTGGAGGATGGCAGGATACGTCGTTTCGGCGATACGGAGTGCTGGTTCTGCACTGATCCGCAAAAGATGAAAGCGTATATGGAGCAGACCGTCATGTGCGAGGGCAAGCCCTACTATGCCGTGGGCGGTCAGCTCTGCCGCTACCCAAAATTCGTGCCGGAGGATTATATCATCCTCAAGCTCACACCCTGCCATCAGAAGGATAATTGGTATCGCTGGGAGCAGGAGGTGCCTGCGGGAAGCCCTGCGGAGTTGGTCAAAGCGGCGCATGAGTTCTCTGCGCTGAAAATCGGCTATCGCGGTGACCTCGCTTTCCGAAATGCAGAGGTCATCGATGTGCCGCGGTTTCTTGCGGAAGGACTTACACAGGGCGAGCCGGTACAGACCAATGCAGAGCTTCGGGACGCTCTTTTCCAACGCATTGAACAGGAACAAAAGGCGTATATCGAATCCCTCTACCGCATGACGCAGAGTGAGCTTATTGCCAATGCCGGAGAGATCGAGGCGACCCACTATTGTTACAATGCGCTTCTTACCGCCAACCTGGAACGATACCAGATTCTCCTGTTGCTTGCTGACGGATATCCCCTGACGTGTGTGCGGGATGCGTGGCAGACGGAGCAGGATGTGGATCGTGACGACGAGTTCAGACACACGGTCTTCCGGCTCTGCGGAGATCTGCAAGAGAATCAGCAAGACCTGACAATGTGAGGAGGGATGACTATGGCACAGCATGAAAAAATCATCGTATGGCTTGACCGCAGGTGGAAGGAAGCCATTGAGCATCATCTGAAGGATGAGACCTTACAGGAGCATCTGGAAAATGTGCTGGATGAACTGTGCAACCAACTTCCGGAGCGTGAATATAAACGTATCAGCCGAGAGATCTGGGAGGAAGATCGTATGGCGCGGGAAGAAGCGAAGGCGGCGCGTATCTATTCCGCATACCACATTGTGGAGGGTGGCGAGGAACATTACTTCCGCGTGACGCCCGGTGAGGAACTGCTGGATGCCACAAGGACGCTCCGCAGGTACTGCACGAGTACAGAACACAGCACCGGCAAATTTATCTCTCTGTATTCGCAGGCGCAGCCTATCACGCTGGAGGAGTATCAGAACCTGATGCGTCTCCGCATGGAGAACACCGGAAAAGTCACCGGCGTGTTTGATTTGGATTTTGACAAGCGTGAATTCTCCGCAGTCCACATTATGGACGGTTGGACAACGTGGGCGATGCGGGATGTGATCCCGTCTATCCATCAGGCCACGAGTCCACGCTTCACAACGACGGAGGAGCAGCTCCGCAAACTGCTGGAACTGCTGGATGGCATGGAGCTCACATCGCCGGGGCATCTCACCGCACAGAATTTTTCGTTCAGCGATGAGATCATGATGGAGAACGGCAAGCTAAACTTTTATGTACAGGCCGAATTCGATGTGGATGCCGCCTTCGGCACATTCGTGTGTACAGATGCGAATGATGACTGGCTGAATATCTACGCCAACTATGACATCGCGCAGGGCAGACCTTGCGATACGCTGGAGCTGAACCTCTGCAAGGGAGATGGCACAGAGGAGAATTGGAGCTATCACCTGAATGCCGCCGAGCAGGAGGTGCTGTCTCGGAAGATGGAGGAGTTTTGTCAGCAGCAAAACGGCATGAGCCTGCACGATTTCGCCCGGCAGCTTCAAGAGGAGCCGGGGCCGTCTCCACAGATACAAATGTAGCCCCGTGGTTGCCCTTGTGGGCCGGTTTGTGGCCTCGCAGGGACGCGGGAGGGTAAGGATAGCGGCCCCGGAGGTTTGATGGCCTTTCGGCCCGCTTTTCGGTGCGCCGAAAGCGGAGCAGGAGAAAAGCATTGGCGCTTTTCTGCGCCAATGCCGGTCACGGCAGCCCGCAGTGCGGACTGC
>OHCR01000276.1_pt1 | contig 32686 bp, 26 predicted proteins | sample 1566831 | NCBI WGS metagenome assembly OHCR01 (sample SAMEA3879516, study PRJEB24766) | human gut metagenome | biome: human-associated habitat; feature: feces | place: USA | collected 1985/1987
AATGTTTAACTTAAAGATAGGAGACTAAAATTATGATGCCTGTTAGAAGAACTCAGAACTGGTTACCAAGTATCTTTAATGATTTCTTTGATAACGAATGGATGGCAAAAGCAAACGCCACAGCACCTGCCATCAATGTAATTGAATCGGAAAAAGAATATAAAGTGGAAGTAGCTGCTCCGGGTATGACAAAGGAAGATTTCAACATCCGTATCGACGAAGATAACAATCTCGTGATTTCTATGGAGAAAAAAGTTGAAAACAAGGAAGAGAAAAAAGACGGTCGCTATCTGCGCCGTGAGTTCTCATACTCCAAGTTCCAACAAACCATGATCTTGCCGGACAATGTAGACAAGGAAAAAATCGCTGCTCAGGTTGAAAACGGTGTTTTGACTATTGATCTTCCCAAACTTAGCGAAGAGGAGATAAAAAAACCGGAGAGAACGATTGAAATTAAATAAAAAGTTCTAAGGACAAGAATCATCTTACCGATAGAATAAACAGTAAAAAGGGGATAATAAAACTCCCCTTTTTTCATAAGATCCACCCGCGTCACAGACCAACTGTACCCCCAAAGTTGAACACAACGTTTTGGGAATGTTAGTTCAGATAATTTGTGACGCGGGTGATTTTTTATAAAAAGCGAAAAAACGTACCTCTATCCCTCGACTTTCTTAAAACTCTTTACGGCCCAAATATTCAGCACCAATGCAAAAGCAAGCAAGGCTCCCAACTGCGGCAACAAATCGGCCATGCCACTACCCTTCAAATAAACCATACGCATCACCTGCATCAGGTATTTCAACGGATTGAATACGGTAATCACTTGTGCCCACTCGGGCATACTACTGATGGGAGTAAACAAACCACTCATTAAAATAAGGACTAACATGCAAAACCACATAACGAACATGGACTGCTGCATAGTGGCAGAATGGTTAGAAATAACCAATCCCAAACCGGACATAGACAATACAAACAAAACCGCAAAAAAGTAGATTATCAGAAAATGACCTACCGGAGTAATGCCGTAAAGTACCCATGCCAGAATAAAGCAAATAGTAAGAACAACAAAACCAATCAGCCAATATGGAAGCAGCTTTGCCAGAATAAAAGTAAATTTACCAACCGGAGTGACATTTATCTGCTCAATAGTTCCTGCTTCTTTCTCTCCTACAATATTAAGGGCCGGTAAAAAGCCACAGATCAGAGTAAGCAACATTACCATAAGTGCCGGTACCATAAAAAGCTTATAGTTCAGATTCGGATTATACAAGTTAAGAGTAGATAACCGGCAATCGGCAGTAAAAGATGCCGGAATACCCCCTACGACAGTATCATCCCCCAATACATCAGCTTGCACAGAAAGCGTTACAGGAGAGAATGCAGACGAAGAGACTACTTCGGAAGCATAATCACGAATGATGTTGGAGAGATAAGCACTGCCCAATCCGCCTTTCGTACCGTTAACCGCATTCACTGCAATCAATACGTGAGCAGTGTTTCCACTGGTACAATTCCTTTCAAAATGATGTGGAATTTCAAGGATAACATCGGCATCACCCGACTCCACATTTCTCAATGCCGCGTCATAAGAATCCGGAAGAGCCGTAAGGCGAAAGTAAGTGGAAGCGGCAATCTTATCAACCAATCGGCGCGAAATCACCGAATGATCATTATCTACGATATTCAGAGAAATATTCCGCACTTCAAGATTCATTGCCCAAGGCATAAAAATCATGATCATGCAAGGAAAGAGCAAGATAAGACGCGGAAGAAACGAATTACGCATCAATTGCTTAAATTCTTTTTCAATAAGAAACTTGATCATAGTAAATAATGTGCCAATATGCCAATGGGACAATGTGCCAATTGGCTGGCGCTTTTAATGGGTTAATTATGTTCATTTTCTCTAATTGGCACATTGGCATATCAGCACATTGTTCCATTATTCATTCTTTCATTCTCTTAATTGGCACATTGGCATATTGCCCAATTGGCACATTATTCCATCATTCCAATCTGTTTTTAAACTTCTTGAAACTAATCGTAATCAGTACTATCGCCATAAATGCCAGAATAATAATCTCTTTCACTACAAATGCGACATCCACTCCCTCGATCATCAACTTACGCACAGCCTGAATGTACCAACGGGCAGGCAGTACATCGGATATCACCTGCAATACGAGCGGCATGCTTTCTATGGGGAAAATCATACCGGAAAGTATCATGGTAGGCATCATCAAAATCAATCCCGAAGCCAACATGGCAGCTACCTGTGTCCGTGTTACCGAAGAGATAAGCAAGCCCAATGCCAATGATACGAATATAAACAACAGCGATACGACAATCAACCAGAACAGACTACCTGCCACAGGCACATGCAACACATAAACCGACAACAACAGGATCGTGATCAGATTAATGAATGACAATACAAAATAAGGTACTGCTTTGGATAATATCACAAACAACGGACGGACAGGTGAAACCAACAAGATCTCCATTGTTCCGGTCTCCTTCTCACGAACAATGGATATAGAGGTCATCATTGCACAAATCAGCATCAGGATAAGCCCCATGACACCGGGAACAAAGTTATAAGTACTCTTCATTTGCGGATTATAGAGCAACTTGACATCCGGCACGATCGTAGGAACAGAAACGCCGGCAGGCATCATTTCCTGTTGCACGGAAGCGATAATACCCGTAGCATAATTTACCTGTGTTGTTGCCATATTAGGGTCGGTAGCATCGGTAATAAGCTGTATCTCGGCATCACCGGCATAAAGCCTGTCGACAAACTGTGTACCGAATACAATAGCAAGATCGGTATCCCCCTCCCTAAAGGCCTTTTCCACTTCCTGTGGAGAATGGAACAACCGGGTCACCATAAAATATTCACTGGCATTGATCCGGTCGACGATGTGACGCGTCATTACGTCATTGTTAGGATCGAGTACGGCTACACGCACATTTTTCACTTCGGTAGATATGGCGAAACCAAAGAGAATGATCTGAACGACAGGCATTCCCAAAAGGATCAACATCGTCCGCCGGTCACGGAAAATATGGAAAAACTCTTTTCTGACAAAAGCTATAAACTGTTTCATTCCTTAATCTGCTTTACGGACAGCCTTGCGGGCCAGTTGCTGAAATACATCATCCATCGTATCGGCATGAAACTGTTCCTTCAGCCGAAGAGGTGTGTCGAGCGCCTCGATACGCCCGTCCACCATGATAGAAACACGGTTACAATACTCTGCCTCATCCATATAATGGGTGGTAACAAAAACGGTAATTCCCCGGTCGGCAGCCTGATAGATAAGCTCCCAAAACTGTCGGCGGGTGGCGGGATCGACTCCTCCGGTAGGCTCATCCAAAAAGACGATCTTCGGCTCATGAAAGATGGAAACGGAAAAAGCAAGCTTCTGTTTCCAGCCTAAAGGAAGGCTACGGACCAGCGTATCGCGTTCGTCACTAAAACCAAGGCGTGCCAGAAGTTCATCCGTCTTCACAGCAATCTCTTTATCTTTCATGCCATAGATACCGGCAAACAGACGAATATTTTCCCACACCTTGAGATCCTCGTACAGAGAAAATTTCTGGCTCATATAACCGATATTCTTTTTCACTTCCTCAGAATGAGTAGAGATGTCGAATCCGGCTACCACTCCCTGCCCGGAAGTCGGCTTGCTCAATCCGCAAAGCATACGCATCGCAGTAGTCTTGCCGGCCCCATTGGCACCAAGAAAACCAAAGATTTCGCCACGATTCACTTTAAATGAAATATGATCCACGGCAGTAAAGTTCCCGAATCGTTTACAGAGGTTATCCACTTCAATGACATAGTCGTTGTCGTGATGCGTTTCCTCCCGTTCCAGTCCCGGCGGACATAGGATAGCGGCAAACCGGCGCAGAATCTGTTCCGGGGTATCGATGCCGTGTATCCGTCCTTCGTGAATAAAAGCAATACGGTCGCATTGCCGGGCCTCATCCATAATGGGGGTAGAAGCTATAATGGTGATACCCTGCTCTTTGAGCCGGCGAAGCATTTCCCAAAATTCCTTACGGGAAACGGGGTCTACCCCGGTGGTCGGTTCATCAAGAAACAGGATGTCCGGCTTATGGATCAAAGCACAACTCAAAGCCAACTTCTGCTTCATTCCTCCCGACAATGCCCCTGCCCGGCGTTTCTTAAAAGGCTCTATCTGCTGGTAAATATCCTTCACCAAATCATAATTTTCCTCTATGGTAGTATGAAAAACCGTCGCAAAGAAGTTCAGATTCTCTTCGACCGTCAAGTCCTTATACAAAGAGAACCGCCCGGGCATATACCCCACTTTGTGCCGGATTTTCCGATATTCCTTCACCACATCCAGTCCTCCTACGGTAGCCGTACCGCCATCAGCAAGCAACAACGTAGTCAAAATCCGGAAAAGCGTACTCTTTCCTGCCCCATCCGGTCCGATAAGCCCGAACAGTTCACCACGCTTCACCGAGAAAGAGACATCCTGTAAAGCCTCCACTTTCCCATACCGTTTACTTACCCCATCTACCACCACCTCCATCTTCATCCTATCTTCTTTCTCCATTCTCCCCTCTCCTTTTATTTCCCCTTCTCAAACACCACTTCTCCATACATTCCTATTTTCAGATACCCGTCATTTTTCACGGCTACTTTTACGGCATATACCAAATTGGCGCGTTCATCTTTCGTAAGAATCGTTTTCGGAGTAAATTCCGAACGGTCGGATATCCAAGTAACAACGCCCGGATACTCTTTTCTTTCATCATTTCCATAATCGGAAAACACCGTGACCTTTTGCCCCAACTTCACTTGCGACAGTTGTTCGGAAGTAATATATGCGCGGATATACATCTGCTCCATATCCGCCACTTTAAACAGCGGCTTACCCATCGTTGCCAGTTCGCCGGCTTCCGCATATTTGGCGAGTACCGTGCCGGCGATGGGAGATGTAATGTGACATTTCATCAACTGATCTTCCACCTGTGCCACTTGAACACCTACCGAAGAACTCTGCCAGGTAAGACTTTCACGGCTGTTAAGCAAAGTAGATCCCTGCGCTACGAGTTGTTTCTGCAATACTTCCAGATGGGCTTGGGCGTCATCCAGTTGTTTCTGATTGGCAGCACCGGCTTTCAACAGATTCTCCACACGACGTTTCTCACGCTCGGCAGTAGCAATCTCTTCTTTCAAAGCGGCAACCTGCTTCAAAATATCGGGAAGTTGGCCCTCAACTGATTTCACGCTGGCTTCCAACTGTTTTTTTCTTAAGTAAAGCTGAACGGTATCCACCACTCCCACCTGCTGCCCGGCCTCCAAAACCGTACCTTCCTCTACATCCAGCCAAAGTAATTTTCCGGATACTTCGGAGGAGACCAGCACTTCGGTCGTTTCAAACGTACCGGTTGCATCATAATCAGGCATGCCACTCCCACAAGCGGCAGTTATTAAAAGTAAGGAAAAAGTTCCTATAAGTTTCATTGACTTCATATAAAGTATATTTTAATTATTTCTATTATTTGTCTCTCTCAACCGGCATATCACTCTCCATTTATCGTATATTTCAGTTTCCAGATGTTCATCAACAACTGTACCTCGTGCAATGCTTTCGTTTGCCGGGCCATATTCTCAGAGGTGATTTCCCGAAGCATATCGGTAACAGTAAGGGTACCGTTCGCCACCTTCGCTTCGGCAGCCAAACGAATATTGGTACGCAAGCGAATTATTTCTTCGTCATCCTGCATCTGTTTCCGCATTGAAACAATATCGCTGTTCTGTTGTGTGGCCTGCAAGCGGGTGTTAAAAAGAAACACATCCCGGTTTGTCTGCAACTGTTGCCGGTTACTGGCTATCACCTTTTTATCATTCCGCAGTGTATACAGACTTCCGAAATTCCACGATAAGCGCACCCCTGCTATATAGAAAGGCGCAAACTCATCCTTCAACATATTCAGTCCCGGATTGCCATATGCCCCTTGCACAAACAAGCCCAAACGGGGAAGATAGCCAACCTTCAGAGCCTCCTCCTGTATCCCGAATTGATTGTTCTGTGCATCGAACCATGTCAACTCCGGTCGCCGGATCTCATTCAGCAGCGAGTATTCGCTCTCTAACGGCTTCATCAGTTTTGTATCTTCCGCCAATTCCTCACCTGTCAGTAAAGACAACATCTTCAAATACGCCTGTCGCAACGAGGTAAGTTCGATCCGTTTTTGCCGAGTATTAAGCTGTTCCACTTTCACAGCATCCAGATCAGCCTGATTGGCTATTCCGTTTTCCATATAAGCACTGATCTGCCGATAACTACGCTCCAAGTCCTCCTGTAACAGACGATTCTGTATCAACTGCTCATCCAATGACAGAATGCCGAAATAAATTTGATCTACCCGTTCGTTCAGAGCATACATATCGACATTCAACTTTTCCCGTTCCACGTCAGACGATGCAAGTATCCTCTCTTTTTTCGAATGTATCTCTCCCCCATCCCAAATGTTCTGTTTCAGCTCCAGCATCACTTGATACTGATCTTTCGGCTGTCCTTTAATATCTATTCCCGGAATTTTCACAGGGAGCTCCGTCACATCGCTTTGATAACTCGCTTTGGCGGAAAGGGAAAACTGTGGCAGATTTCCTTTCGAAGCATTATTCAGATTATACTCTTTTGTTTTTTCAATAAGGCTGTATTGTCTCACCAACGGATAGTTATCCTGTGTTTTCTGCCGGCACTCCTCCAAAGTTATCTGTCCGTACATCCATGACACTACCATCAAGAAAGACAATAAAAGAATCATTCGTTTCATACTCTTTTTCTCTATTAATTTCTTTTCGGCAAAGATAGGGAAATAGAATATGCAACCAGGTTCCAATTGTTTGTAATGATGTTCCATTGGTTCGATTTTCCTTGATTTTATAAAACAAGAAAGAAGAAAACTCTTCCGATATTAAATTATTCCCGTACAAATCACATTTTTTCCCTCTTCTATCCTATCTTTGTAGGAAATACGAGTGTCTTATTATGAAAGAAAAAAACGAACCGCTTGAAATAACGCTCGAGCAATTAAAACATAGCCTGATTGTACACAACAACGAATATCGATATATAAACCCCGATTTCGGAATTGTCATCAGTTCCTCCAAACTGGAAAGTAATCTTGTCAAGGCGAGACAACCCTATCGTGCCAAAGAGGGACGGATTATCCGCAGTTTACACGGAAAAGCACGTATATCAGTCAATCTGATAGAATACGATATCGATCCCCAAATGATCATCGTTACTCCACCGGATTCTATCATCCAAATCATAAATTTTTCTCCCGACTACGATTTTCAGATGATTGCTACCAACAGCAGTTTTCTACCTATCCCCCATAAAGAAGACCTGGCCGATTCATATATGCAACAAGGCATCGTAATTAAACCGACAGATGAGGAATGGGATGAAATCAGCATGTACTTCTCACTGATTTGGAAAACTGTGCAAGAACCGGTCTTTAGACGGGAAGTCGTTCTACATCTGCTCACAGCTCTTCTATATAATATAAGGTATATACAAAGAAAGTTACGAAACAGTACCGGACAAGCCCCTTCGCACCAAGAAGAATTGTTCCGTCGGTTCATCGCCTTAGTCAACGAATACAGCAAAGAAAAACGCACTGTCGGATTTTATGCCGACAAATTATGCCTCACACCCCGCTATCTGAATACCGTTATCCATCAAGTGAGCCACCACACAGTGATGGACTGGATAAACCAAGCCGTGATACTCGAAGCACAAGTTTTGCTTAAACACAGCGATTTACTGATCTATCAGATTGCCGACCAGTTAAATTTCCCCAATCCCTCTTTCTTTTGTAAATTCTTCAAAAGAAAAACCGGAATGACACCTCAAGAATACCAAAAGAAATAAGCTCTTCCATATCGCACTACACAAATAATCAGCAGGATACTTTGTCAATCAAAAGTAAAGTTGTATCTTTGCAGCCGCTATTACGAGTTAGTAGCACTAATTCAAATCATTAATTAAAAACATTTATTAAAAATGGCAACCAGAATCAGATTGCAAAGACACGGACGTAAAAGTTACGCGTTCTATTCAATTGTAATTGCAGACAGCAGAGCACCACGTGATGGTAAATTTATTGAGAAGATTGGTACTTATAACCCAAACACCAATCCTGCTACAGTAGATTTGAATTTTGACGCTGCATTGGCATGGGTATTGAAGGGTGCACAACCCAGCGATACCGTACGTAACATCCTTTCACGCGAAGGTGTTTACATGAAGAAGCACCTCCTCGGTGGTGTAGCTAAAGGCGCATTCGGTGAAGCAGAAGCTGATGCAAAATTCGAAGCTTGGAAAAACAACAAGCAAACAGGTCTTGCTGCTTTGAAAGCTAAAGAAGAAGAAGCTAAGAAAGCTGATGCAAAAGCACGTCTTGAAGCAGAAAAGAAAGTAAACGAAGCAAAAGCTAAAGTATTGGCAGAAAAGAAAGCTGCTGAAGAAGCTGCAAAAGCTGCTGCTAATGCACCCGCAGAGGAAGAAGCTGCTCCGGCAGAAGAAGCTCCTGCAACAGAAGTTGCCGAATAAGAGTAAGCAAATTCAAAAAATTGGGATTAAAACTATAAGAATCCTCTCCGGTTTGCCGGGGAGGATTTTTTATGTTTATGACATAGGACAATTCTGCTAAATAATCTATCTCTAAAAACAAAAAGATAGTTATCAAAATAACAAGTTTCCCATCTTCTCCTCTTCCCAAACAAAGCAGTAGACAAGGGAAGAAAAGAGATCAAGAAAGGGTATAATACTTATTTCCAACGATTTAAACTATATGATTCATTAGTAACAAAGAAACGCTTTTAACATACTGTTAAAAGCGTTTCCTTACAGATAAGAATACTATTCTTTGCATCTATAAAATACATTTCCTTTTCACAAGAAAATAGAGTTGGAAAAAGCCGTTAACCATGTTAATTCATCGTCCCTACTTTCCTTATTGCCATTGCCCTGCTACTGATGGATCAGTTTCTTCAATTCCTGATACAGAGTTTCTGTAATTTCACCGTTCGTCGAATTGAAGAAGATTTCCTTCCCCGTTCTTTCCGTAAACACAATATAAGGTTTGCTACGAGAAGAAAGCAGCAGTAAACAATTACCTCCCTCTTTCAATTTAAACCAACCTTTGCTGATCCCACCGATCGAAAGGCCATTGAGCCGGAGAGTGATATCAGGAAGAGAATCCACCAAACGAACTCCGGCAATCTCTCCAAAAGTTCTGGTAATTCCATACATCCCCGTAAAGACCAGTCTGTCATCCTTGATCTTTATTGTAGCCGGATTCATGCCATACGCCATAAATGCAGCAATCACTGCGATGGTAAACACACTGATAGCAACCACGTACTTCGTACTTTTTTTAGGAGGATTGTGATCGAACTTATTCGCCTTGACTATCAGGTACGGAATATAAAGTATAGGAAGGAAAAGGCAATAACTTGCCCAATCGGCATGTCCCAGTCCCAAACAGATGTAGTAAGCAAGTACAGGAACCGTCCCCATACCCACCAGACTGTAACACATAAAAGCAGACAATCCTTTGACGTCCACATTCATCTTTTCTTCCTTAGACATAGTATTATATCCTGCAATAAGAATCGGGAAACGCTTTACAAGTACCCCGAGACCAATGAGGATAAAAGCTGTAATCAACACTGTAGTTTCCATAATAAAGTTTGTTTCCTATTGTTTAGTTTCAAATTTATCTCGATTTCCTATCGACAAAGAATCCCTTATTTCACCTCTTATTTCATTTCCGAAAGATAAGAATTATTCTTTGAAAAACAGAATAGAATACCCTTTTCCTAATGAAAGGTCTCAAAAAATATCTCTCAATGACAAGAGCGCTTTCATTCCTTATACATGCTGTAATATTCATATACCTTTTGAGAAATCGCCGCGATAAGGGCAGCATTTGTCTTATCATCCTCCTTGGAATCCTTCACAAACACCGCTATACTATATCGGCTTCCATCCGGTAAGCGAACAAAACCCATATCATTATCGCCCGCTTTCAATCCTGATTCGTCTCTGTCAGACGAACCTGTTTTGTGCCCCAATACAATTGCCGGAGGTAATCCTGCTTTCAATTTGTCCTTCCCTGTAACGGTTTCCATCATTATTTTCTCTAAAAACTCTTTATATCCGGAATGCCGGAACAAGGTTTCCGTGCAAAACTTCTCCAAAGCCCGAACTGCCGCAAGAGGAGTGGTCCAATTGAGGTATTGATATCTAAAACCTTCGTGCATATCCTCCTCCGTTGCCTCAATCTTAAAATCCGTGATACCCAATGTACGGATGTATTTATCCACTACCTCAACTCCACCGATATAGCGAAATAAAATATCACAGGCATTATTATCACTTTCCGACACGCTATATCTCAATAGCTCACCCACTGACATTTTAAACCCTCCTTCAGGGCGTGCTTCCCTTAACGGACTGTAAGTATCGGGCAGCAGATCCGCTTTTCGAATCAATATTTCCGTCGTCAACGGCAATTGTTTCCTGTCCAGATAATTCAATACTGCCAATGCCTGATGAAACTTAAAAACACTCATTAAGGGAAAATGATGCTGATTATTGTAAGTAAAAGTCTTGCGCCCATCAGACACAACAGCTACTCCTACGGTTGCCTGCTTATCTTGCAACAGTTTATCAAAATCAGCTTTCAAGGGATGAGTGGCATATCCATGCCACGAAATAATCAAAAACAATGCCACAATTATTCCGAACTTCCATGAAATATTATTCTTCATACTTTCTCTATATTGTTTAATATTACAATTATTATAACTCCGCCGCCAATCACCTGCGCCTGCCTAACTCATCTTTCCTATAATCTTTGGGAGATACACCGGCATATTGCTTAAAGTATTTACCGAAAAAGGACTGTGTCGGAAAATTCAGCTGCGTAGCTATCTCCTTTATACTTAAATCCGACGTTTCCAATAATTGCTTCGCTTCCGTGATAACCATCTGGATAATCCACTGAGAAGCACTGCTACCCGATTTTTCTTTGACAATAGTTGAAAAATAGCGCGGGGAAAGATGTTGCAACCCGGCATAAAAGGTAACATCGCGTTCTTTACGATAAAAGCGATACAGAGATAACATAAAATGCTGAAAAACCACATCTTTTTTATTCTGCGACAACGGTTGCAACGGTCGATTGGTAAAATAGATGTTCAGAACCTCATAACAGATAGTCTGCCCCATAGATTTGACAAGTTCCAATGTCAGACGACGGCGCTGTATGCCCATATCCGAACACTCTTCCAAACGGATTCTGTTTTGCAAGTTCTCAAGCAAAGCTTCCAAATGTATATATTGTTCATCCGATAGAGAAACACACGGATACTCTCTGATAAACAACAGATTCTCTACATTAGTCACTTTATTGACAATCGGGATCACATAATCCAAATCGACTCCAACCATAATACCCTCTGCATCCGCACTTTTATGTAAAAGCCGCACCAAAGTAGAAGGAATATAAATGTAGAGATCACCCCGTTTTATTATATACGATTTCTCCTGCAAAGATATTTCTATCTCTCCCTGCCGACAAAGAAAGAATCCGCATTTATTTATTGTTGAAATAATCTGTCCTGTTTTAACAACTTGTGCAGTATCACCGCAGGAAAGTAACGCAAATTCAAAAGGTATTTGCTGATTAAACATTTTCTTCTATTTATATATTCAGCGCAAAATAAATACAAATCGCCAAATACAGACCTATCATTCAGTTAAAAAATAGACAAATCGAACAATTTATTATTCATATTAACCTTTTCTGTCTTGTCCGGTCGGGATAATTTTGTATTCACAAATCAACATGCTTAAGTTATGAAACAATTTTATCTCATTTTATCCGGTATCTGCATATTTTTATCAATTTCCTGTACCGGCCGTACAAAGGAAAAACAAGAGTTGCAGACAGTAAAAACAGACACAGTCACTTCCGCCGGCGAACAAACTATTTTGCAGTTTCCCGGAAAAGTAAAAGCTGCCCAAGATATCAATATTGCTTTCAGGGTAAGCGGAACCATCCGTAAAATATGTGTCGAAAACGGCACACATGTACGTAAAGGAGAATTGCTGGCAGAACTCGATCCTACCGACTATCAAGTGCAGTTGGATGCCACAGAAGCAGAGTACAGACAAATCAAAGCCGAAGCAGAAAGAGTAATCGCCCTTTACCAAGAGAATGGAACGACTCCCAATACCTATGACAAGGCAGTCTATGGTCTGAAACAGATAACATCCAAGTATCAGCACCACAAAGACCAGCTGGGCTATACCCGTCTATACGCTCCTTTTGACGGGTACGTGCAAAAACACCTGTTCAATGAGCATGAAACCATCGGAGCAGGAATGCCTGTAATCTCCATGATCAGTAGTGAAACACCCGAAGTAGAAATAAACCTTCCGGCAGCAGAATACATCCGTCGCAAACAATTTCTTCGCTATCACTGCACATTCGACATTTATCCGGATAAAGTTTATCCGATGAAATATATCAGCATTACTCCCAAAGCAAACGCCAACCAATTGTATACGATGCGCCTGCAATTGACTCCGAACGAGCAACCGCTTCCCTCTCCCGGAATGAATGCCATGGTTACTATTCATTGCGATACGGATGCGACACATTCCTTATCTGTTCCTCAAGGTGCCATCCTACAAAAAGAAGGACAAACATACGTGTTTGCCTACGACTCCATCGACCACACCGTTCATAGCCGTAAAATTACTGTCATACGCTTGCTTAGCAACGGACACAGTATTGTTACATCAGATAATTTGCAACCGGGCGAATGGGTCGTGTCATCCGGAGTACATCACATTAAAGACGGTGAAAAGGTAAAACCTTTACCACATTCCACAAAAACAAATATAGGAGGATTGCTATAATGGATATAAGTAAATGGGCATTCCAGAACCGGAATCTGATCTATTTCTTCGTGACCGTTTTACTATTTGGAGGTGCTTATTCATGTTATGAAATGAGTAAACTGGAAGATCCGGAAATAAAAGTAAAACTGGCCATGGTAGTAACCACTTATCCGGGAGCATCGGCTCATCAAGTAGAACTGGAAGTAACGGATGTGCTCGAAAAGAGCATCCGTACTATGGGCAATATAGATAATGTAGAAAGTTATTCCTACAATGACCTTTCTCTTATACAAATCGAACTGCTAAGCACCGTCAACGATGAAGATGTGGAGCAATGCTGGGACATGCTACGCCGCAAGGTAAATGATGCCCGTGCTTCCCTTCCCGAAGGGGTAAGCACGCCGGTTGTAAAAGATGACTTCGGCAATGTATACGGTATATTTTATGCCTTGACTGGCGACGGGCTCTCCGATCGCGAATTATCTGATTATGCAGAACTGATCAAACGAGAGGTCAGCGACTTGGAAGGAGTAGACCGGGTGGAGCTATACGGAAAACGCGCCGAATGTATCAATATATCCTTATTACAGGATCGCATGGCCAACTTAGGAGTTAAACCCGCCGAAGTTCTTGCCACACTCAACGGACAAAACCAAACCACCTATACCGGTTATTACGAAAATGGCAAGAATCGCATTCGGGTAATGGTAAACGATAAATTCAAGACAGTAGAAGATATCGGTAAAATGCTTATTCAAGGGCATGACGACGATCAACTTCGCCTGCGGGACATTGCACAGATTGAAAAAGACTATGAAACCCCGACACGTAATGAAATGTTCTACGACCGGGAACGGGCGCTCGGCATTCTGATTGCAGCTTCCAGTGGTTCAGACATCATTAAAGTAGGCAAAGAGGTGGAAACAACATTAGCCAAACTCCAAAGTCACCACCTGCCTGCCGGTGTAGAATATCATAAAGTTTTTTATCAACCGGAACGTGTAGGCGATTCATTAGGCACTTTCATCATCAATTTGATAGAATCCGTAGCCATTGTTGTTTTGATTCTGATGATAGCCATGGGATTTAAGAGCGGTCTCATCATAGGAATCAGCTTAATTGTCACGGTTTTCGGTTCGTTTCTCTTCCTTCATTTTGCAGGGGGAACAATGCAGCGTGTGTCTTTAGCAGCATTTGTACTGGCTATGGGTATGTTGGTCGACAATGCCATTGTCATTATCGACGGTATATTGGTAGATCTCAAAGCCGGCAAGAGCCGGATGGAAGCAATGACCGCTATTGGCCGACAGACAGCTATGCCACTTCTAGGCGCCACGCTCATTGCCATTATCGCATTCCTCCCCATCTATATGTCACCCGACACGGCAGGAGTTTATACCCGTGATCTTTTTATAGTCCTGGCAGTCTCCCTTTTACTGAGTTGGGTATTGGCATTAATTCATGTCCCCTTGATGGCAGACCGCGGATTACACCCGAACGTAGAAATCAGTAATTCGGGAAAACGTGAATATAAAGGACGTATTTATGCTTTTCTACGCACCTCTTTACGGTTCGGCCTTGCCCATCGCTGGAGTTTCGTATTTGCCATGATCGGCTTGTTGGCCCTTTCTATTTTCGGCTACGGATACATGCGTCAGGGATTCTTTCCCGATATGGTCTACGATCAGCTCTATATGGAATACAAACTGCCGGAAGGAACCAATTCCACGCGTGTAGCCCATGATCTGGCAGAAATCGAAAATTACCTGAAAGGCCGTAAAGAGATTACACATATCACGACTTCCATAGGAGGAACACCGGGACGTTACAATCTGGTACGCAGTGTTGCCAACCCCTCCTTGGCATACGGTGAACTCATTATCGATTTTATATCCCCCGAAGAGCTTGTCAGTAATCTGGATGAAATTCAAAATTATTTATCACAACAATATCCGGATGCCTACGTCAAATTAAAACGGTATAACCTGATGTTCAAAAAATATCCTATTGAAGCACAGTTCTTAGGCCCCGACCCGGCAATATTACGCCAATTGGCAGACAGTGCCCGCAGTATCATGGAAAAGGCTCCGGAAGTATGTCTTATCACTTCAGACTGGGAACCCTCGGTTCCGGTACTTACCATAGAATACGATCAGCCTACGGCTCGCGCGTTGGGGCTCAGCCGGAACGATGTCAGTCTTTCTTTACTTTCTGCCACAGGCGGAATTCCTATCGGTTCCTTTTATGAAGGCATTCACAAAAACAATATCTATCTCAAATGCCTCGACGAAAAAGGTCATCCCATTGAAGATTTGAGTAATGCACAAGTATTCTCATCATTGCCTTCTTTGAACGGACTATTGAATGAAGAAACAATGGTAAAGTTAAAAGCCGGCACACTTTCTAAAGAAGAGCTGGTAGAAAAACTGATGGGAAGTACCCCACTCAAGCAAATCAGTAAAGGTATCGATGTCAGATGGGAAGATCCCGTAGTGCCCCGATATAACGGGCAAAGAAATCTGCGTGTACAATGTTCTCCTGCTCCGGGATTGGAAACGGAACAGGCACGACTGGCCATTGCCCGTGAAATTGAAAAGATACAGTTGCCCGACGGATATTCACTCTGCTGGCAGGGAGAAAAGATAGCCAGTACCAAATCCATGAAATATCTATTCAAAAACTTCCCGTTGGCAATTATCCTGATGATAGCCATTCTGATCATGCTGTTTAAGGATTATCGTAAACCGCTCATTATCTTCTGTTGCATTCCGTTAGTTTTTGTCGGTGTAGTGGCTATCATGCTGCTTACAGGGAAAACATTCAATTTCGTGGCCATTGTAGGCACACTGGGGCTAATAGGTATGATTATCAAAAACGGCATCGTATTAATGGACGAAATCACATTGCAAATCAATAAGGGAATAGAACCTGTTACGGCTTTAATCGATAGCTCCCAGAGCCGCCTTCGTCCGGTAATGATGGCTTCTCTGACTACTATTCTCGGAATGATTCCACTATTGTCAGATGCAATGTTTGGTTCACTGGCAGCATCCATCATGGGCGGTTTATTATTCGGAACGCTGATAACCCTGCTTTTTATCCCTGTTCTATATGCATTATTCTTTCACATAAAAAAGACAAACGAATGAAACGAATATCTATAATTATTACAATATGTTCTCTGTCCTGCCCGTCGCTTTTCTCACAAGAAATGCTGAGTTTGGAGCAATGCAGAGCAATGGCATTGAAGTATAATAAAGAGATGGCGGCTTCCATCCGCCAAACAGAAAGTGCACTTTACACCGTAAAGAGCTACAAAGGTAATTTCTTTCCTAATTTTACAGCCAATGGAACCGGAATATACAGCAATGCAGATGGCGGTTACAGTTCCGGCAGCGGCAACTTACCGGTTTTCTTGCCGGATGCTACCGGACAATTTCTGCCTAACGGCAGCTTTGCCTATTTTCCCGGTATCGATTTGAACTACAAAATAGGAGCAATCTACATGGGAGGTATCCAAATGGAACAACCACTCTACATGGGAGGAAAAATCAGTGCTGCCTATAAAATGTCTGTATTAGGAAAGGAAATGGCGCAAATGAATGAAACACTGACTGCAACCACCGTTATCCTAAAAACAGACCAAGCGTATGCACAAGTAGTAAAGGCCAAAGAAATAAAAAAAGTAGCCGACATGTACAATACTGTGCTTACAGAGTTACACAAGAACGTTGCAAGCGCACATAAACACGGGCTAAAGCCCCAAAATGACGTTTTAAAAGTACAAGTAAAGCTAAATGAAAGCGAACTGAATATCCGGAAAGCGGAAAATGCACTACGACTGGCCACAATGAACCTCTGTCACCTCATTGGGAAACCACTAAATACGGATATAGCCGTATCGGCTGATTTTCCAAAGATAGAGCAAGATGTGGAAGTTCAAATAACAAACATTGCCGCCCGCCCCGAATATAGTATATTGAGCAAACAAGTAGCTATTGCACAGCAACAAGTAAAACTAAATCGCAGTGAATTATTACCCAAAGTCGGTATCAAAGGTTCTTATGACTACGTTCACGGATTAGATCTGAACGATCAGACACTACTGGATAAAGGCAGTTTTTCTGTCTTTCTGAATGTGAGTATCCCACTTTTCCACTTTGGCGAACGGAGCAACAAAGTGCGTGCCTCCAAGGCCAAATTAGAACAATCCCGGCTGGAACAAGAGAATATGAACGAGCAGATGCTGCTGGAATTGACACAAGCCGCCAACAATCTGGATGAAGCCCGTCTGGAATGTGAACTTTCTAACCGTGCTCTGGAGCAGGCCGAAGAAAACATGAAAGTAAGCAAAAGCCAATATGAAGTAGGACTTGAAAACCTATCCGACCATTTGGAAGCACAAGCGTTATGGCAACAAGCTTACGAGACTAAAGTAGATGCGCATTTCCAACTCTACCTAAGCTATATCGAATACCTGAAAGCATCGGGAACATTGCAAAACAAATTCTGAAAGAAAAGAGCATAACAAATAAAGAATTACCAAAGCCCGTCTGGCAGCACTATCTATGCATGCAACCCGACGGGCTTTTACCGTTTTTATATCCTCATCCAATTATCTTTGCATATCTGTGCGGGACGAAAGAAATGAAAAAATAGAATATGATTAAAGTAAAGACATCAGTTCCTCGATATCCTCTACAATATAATCTGCTCCGGCCGTCATCAGCTCCTCCCGGTCACCATATCCATACAGCACACCGATAGAATCAATGCCTACCGCTTTCGCACCTATTATATCATGTTTCCGGTCGCCAATCATCACTACCTTACTTAAGTCCGTAATTCCATTCTCACGTATCACATACTCTATCACGTCCGCCTTCGTATGCCGCGAACCATCCAATCCGCTACCACCCACAAAGGAAAAATAACCGTCCAAATGAAAATGTTTCAGAATAAGCCCGGCAAAAACATCCGGTTTAGAAGTAGCCATCATCAACTGATATCCTTTTCGCCGAGCTTGTTCCAGAAGTTCGGCCATACCCGGATACACTTCATTCTCATAAAGTCCTGTTTCCGAATATCGTTCCCGGTATTTCTTCACCGCCTCTTCTGCCTGCACTTCCGTAAACTGATAAAACTCTATAAAAGAATCCTTCAATGGAGGACCTATGAAAGGACATAGTTCCCGGAGATCATTCACAACAATGCCAAAATGATTCAAAGCATAAGCTACGGAACGGGTAATACCCTGCATAGGGTCGGTAACAGTACCATCCAGATCAAAGAAAAGGTATTGGTATTTCGAGAATAAATTAAATGATTGCTTCATTCTTCTTTTATTATATATTACGCGAATATAAAGCAAATCTGCCATATATCCCGTAACACGATACAAATAAAAATGATGCTATCTTAAAATATAAAACATAAAATTGGCAGTATAGGTTACAATTTAAAATCATATCCAATAGATAAAGAAACACCATTAATTTTCTGAAGAGAAACTCCCTCTAATACTTTTGTACCCCAAAAGTAATATCTATATTGGAGCTTCACAGGAATCCAAGTTTTTCTCACTTTAATAGCTATACCTGCCCCCAAAGTAATACCATAATAGTATTTATTATAGTCTACTTCATTAGCATAATCATAGTGGCTCTCTAATTTATTCTTACACGCAAATTGTAGACCATGAAAAAATCCCACTTCCAACAATGGAGCTACTTTGTCAAGTGTAAAACGATTCTCATAAGTATAGTAATTTATAAAAGATAACGTAGAAAAATCCATTTGTTCTGAGCCTTCTTCATGTGAAGATATAGAGATTCCGGAAAACTCCAATCCAACATGAATTAAATTTCGATCTGTATATTTACTCATACTTCTGGAAAAAGCAACTCCTATTCCAGGCGCAAAGCTATTCCTATCAACGAAGTTATTAAAACCCACCTTACAATAATTCCCTATTATATAAGGAGTTAAAAAGCAACGGGAAGCCACCTTCTTTTCCTCATAATTAGTGCAAACAGATTCATTACAAATAATATCATGATATTTCTGAAACAATGCTATCCATTGATCTCTATCTGAATCTATTTTATTTATGCTTTCCTGTAATTGAGGATAATCCGAAAACAAATAATTCAATTTAGCTTTATTCTGTCGCCTTATGATGTCTCTATTGTCAGATTTAGAAGGATCAGACAACTCCATCATTATTCCGGAAGCCTCTTTTACAATATATGCAGCATAACCCTTGGGAAAATCCGTACATTTTTTTACATCCAAATAATAAAGATCTATTATACCAGAAAGAAGCGACTGAACAAAAACACGTTGCTTTATTTTGAATAGTTTTATATCTTCAGAGACAAAGAGAAGCCCTGATTCATAACCATAAGCAGTAATCTGTTCCGGAGAATAAACTTTATATTCTACCTCTCCCTGCTGACGATAAAAGCATTCTTTCCAGTCTCCTGTACCATCACGATAACCCAATTCCCCATAAATAGTATCAGATTCGTTGGTCACAACATATCCTTTCATCCATTCTACGTTTGCAGAATAAGAGACACAAGAAAAAAAGATAAAAACAATAATAAAATACACTCTGTTTTTCATACCATTAGTTTTTTAAATACTATATACAAATGTAGTGGAAAATTTTACATCCATCGATAGAAGTATATATAAAATTTTAATTGCTTTATTCATCATATATTTCTTGAGAGTATCCAACTCATAGGGTTAAAATTTGGTTTTACCTCGTTTTTATGTACCTTTGCCGCATGACAAAGACTATTAAATCGGATTTGGTGTTGTAAACAATCTGTGTTTCACGTACAGATTGTCCTTTCGTATGCTCTCGGATCATTCTTTTCGGGAGTGATTTTTATACCCTTATAATTTCAATTTTTAATCTGCATACAATGGCGAAAGCTTTGTGATGCTTCGCTGTGTATGCAAAATACATTAAGACAATGAGTAACGAAAATAAAACCATTCACGATTTCGAACTAAAGTTAATCTGCGACTTTTTTTCCAATATGGAACGGCAAGGGCCCGGAAGCCCCGAAGTAACCCTAAAAGCATTAAGCTTCATAGACGGTCTCACCGACAAATCCCTCATCGCCGATATCGGGTGCGGCACAGGCGGTCAGACAATGGTATTGGCTCGGCAGTTACAGGGACAGATCACCGGACTCGATTTATTTCCCGACTTTATCGATATATTCAATCGTAATGCCAAACACCTCGGTTTGCAAAATAGAGTGAAAGGTATTGTCGGTTCAATGGACAACCTTCCCTTTCAGAGCGAGGAATTAGACTTGATCTGGTCGGAAGGAGCCATCTATAATATCGGGTTCGAACGGGGACTGAATGAGTGGCGCAAGTATTTGAAGAAAGGAGGATATATTGCTGTTTCCGAAAGTTCGTGGTTTACCGACGAACGGCCTGCGGAAATCAATGACTTCTGGGTGGATGCGTATCCGGAAATAGATACGATCCCCAATCAAGTGGCCAAGATACACAAAGCAGGGTATCTTCCCGTCGCCACATTTATTCTACCTGCCACTTGCTGGACGGAACATTATCTTGCGCTAAAAATTCCAGCACAGAAGATTTTCCTCGAGAAATATGCAAGAAATAAAATTGCCGAAGAATTCAGTGCACTTCAATCCTTTGAAGAAGAACTGTATCGTAAGTATAAAGATTTCTACGGTTATACATTCTTCATTGCAAAAAAGACAGGACTATAATTCATTCCTCTCAAAGTTCGTAAACGGAAAAAGGTAAGCATTAGGTAAATCGCTGATACGAACTTAAACAGTGCAGGTATTCTTCAAAAAAAGAAAATACCTGCACTTACCTATTCTTCTACGATCCACCGTTCTATGTTCCGTGTCTTTCCACTAAAATTCACTCCTATCTTGAATAATTTACGGCTATCTGTCTGAAAAGGCTGTGTATAATGCTTTTCATTAATTTGTCGTAACGCTTCTTCGGCAGTTCCATCCAATTTGAATTCCATGACATAAATAAAATTATCGGTCTGGAGAACTAAGTCTATACGCCCCTCACTGGTACGATATTCCACTTTCGTGTAAAAGCCCATCAACTTGAAAACGATGAAAAGAACATTCTGATAGTGTAATTCCTGTTCACGGATAATCTCATAAGTAGTATCGGCAAAAAAGCTTTGCAGACGGTAAAAGAAAGAATCATAATCACCGGATTCCACTTCACGAACAAATTTCTGAATTTCAAACGGAGCTTCCACTTTAGTAGTTTTGGCATAGTAAGGAAGCAGAAAACGCATGAATCCTTCTTCTACTTCACGGTTTGGGAAACCTAATCGATAGATACCAAAACGAGAGTCATACTCCTTAATAGTAAGATACCCGCTCTGATAGATAACCGGAATGGGATTAGTAGATTCCGAATCAATGCTATTCAGCACATCGGCATCCGTCCCTACATCTGCCATACGTTCTAAATTATAATGATGTCGTTTCAGAAGTTTCACCAGATAAGTAGGCGTACCTGTTTCAAACCAATAATTACTGAATTTATTATACTTAAACGTATTAAACAAGCTGAACGGATTGTAAATACCAATTGTATCTTCCACAAAATGGTAGCCATCATAGCACTCTTCCAACTTAGCACAAGCCTGTTCGTAGGTCATTTTTTGGGCCACTGCCAATTCATGCAGTTCTGTTTCCAGATTCGCATGAATTTCCTCTTCGGATATTCCACACAAATCCACATAAGGCTCACGCATAGATATGTCATCCAGATTATTCAGATCACTGAATACGCTTATCTTACCAAATTTAGTGACTCCCGTCAGCATCGCAAATTTAATATACCCATCCTTACTTTTCAAAGCCCCATAAAAAGGCTTTAAGGCATTACGATAGTTTTCCTGCAATTCCGGATTACCAATAGCCTGCAACATAGGCTTGTCATATTCATCTACCAGAATCACGGTCCGTTGTCCGGTTTGCTCACAAGCGCGTTGAATGATACCGGCAAAACGCAAAGCAAGAGAAACCTCAGACGGGCGGCTTCCATATAATTCTTCCCAATGCGTCAAATGATCGTTCAATATCTGATTCAGACTTTCCGGAGCATCATATTTTCCAATATTAAGATCCAAGTGCAGTATAGGGTATTTTATCCAATCCTTTTCCAACTTATCGATCGCCAGTCCCTCAAATAATTCCTGCTTTCCTTGAAAGTAAGCTTCCAAAGTAGAGATAAGCAGGCTTTTACCGAAACGACGGGGACGATTCAAAAAGTAATAACAACCCGTTTTTGCCAATTGATAAACCAACGCTGTCTTATCAATATAAAAATAACCGTCTTTACGAATCTTCTCGAAACTCTGAATACCGATAGGATAAATTTTATTGCCCATATTCCTCTCCTTTTCTATAACAACAAAGGTACTTATTTTCTATTTACTTTCAATCTTTTCAAGAAAATGCTTTTCTCTTTCCACAATCAAAGAACCTGTATTACAAAATAGAAGTGTATACATTAATGTCCGGACAAAGTTCATCCAGCCTAAACAACGGTATCGCTAATGCATACTAATCTTTGAACCGTGTATCACGAAGCTCCCAAAAAGCGACGGCAGCCGCAGCAGCCACATTGAGCGAATCGACCCCATGCGACATAGGGATACGGACTACATAATCAGCTTCGGCAATCGTTTCAGGTGAGAGACCGTCACCTTCAGTACCCATCACGATAGCTAATTTGGACTCAGAAGCCAAAACAGGATTATCAATGGAAATAGAATGATCCGTGAGTGCCATGGCAGCCGTGCGGAAACCCAATTTACCCAAATCCCTAAGGGAACCGTCCAACCAAGTCCATGGAACAAGGAAAACTGCCCCCATCGATACCCTGACTGCACGACGATTCAATGGGTCACAAGAATTGCGTGTCAGCAATACAGCATCTATTCCGAGAGCGGCCGCCGAACGGAAAATAGCTCCAATGTTGGTAGCATCAACAACACCATCGATCACGACGATGCGCCGGGCTTCCCGGCATACTTCTTTCATACTGCGTATTGCGGGGCGACGCATAGCACAAAGAACACCACGTGTCAGAACGTAGCCGGTCAGTGTAGCAAGTAATTCCCTATTGCCCGTATAGACAGGCACATTTTCGCAACGTTTAATAATGTCGGAGGCATCACCGGTGATATGCTTATACTCACACAAAATGGCTAAGGGTTCATAACCGGCATCCAAAGCTCTAATGATGACCTTCGGGCTTTCCACGATAAAAATACCCTTGTCAGGCTCGATACGATTACGCAATTGAGCCTCGGTAAGAGTACAGAACATCTCAACTCCAGGATGAGATAAAGAAGATATTTCAATAATAGGCATATTCTTAAGTAAAAGTAATTATCCGGTAAATACGATTTTCACTATAAATGGTATTTGGTAGTTATCAGTAACGTATCGCACTCTACAGGAATTAGCCCTGTAAAAGCAAAAACCAGACTGTACCAGTGACAGATTTTGTCGTAATACATCTATTAAACTTTTTAAATCACAAAGATAAAGAAAAGAATGCTTTTATTATTTATTCAATATAAGTTCTATTACATATAAGTCCGTAATTTCGGATATGTATCGTACACCCCCATCAATACAATTAACCATATTCAAATTATCAAAAGAAGATAGACTGTTAAAAAGAAAACCCATTATTAACATTCCAAATTAACAATAAAGATTGGCTATCTAAAAGTATATATCATTCCCCTACAAAACTGTATACTCCTATACGGCAGAAGTATACAGTTAACACAAGAAAAAGAGCATACTTTTACAACGACCGAAGAATCACTCATATATCACTCTACAACAAGCGATTACACAAATAGCAAAGAAACACAATCAACCTCATCGCCAATTCTCGAGAAATTTTATATTTGCTTTTTCAACAATTATGTACCTGTCAGGAATGATATTACAAAAGAGGAACAAAAACAAATTTCTTTCCTGTACCATTACATATAAAAGAAATAACAATAAGTGTAATGTCATCCACCAATATATGTAGTACCCCACCACCTATATTGTTATCCACACAAAGCCTGACCTAACGACCTGTTTAAATTTTCTCTTAAAAGTTTTTATCAGCTTATTTTAAGCAAAACCCAGGCAGGTTCTAAAGCTTTCTAATCACTTTCTAATCTCGTCTGAGTGTATTATAATCCCCTTTGGAATGCCTTCCGGAAGGAGAGTTTTACTTTTGCCCCCAAATTAAAAGTAAGAATGAAAAGGCTGATTATTATTTTATTGTTCTCATCCGTTTACGGATTTCTGCATGCACAGGAAACTACGGCTTTACAATTATCACTGAAAGATGCGGAAAAGATATTTCTGGAACGCAACCTGTCACTGATTGCCGAAAGATACAACATCGATATGGCTCAGGCGCAAGTAACGCAGGCACGATTATTCGAAAACCCCGTCATCTCATTGGAACAAAACGTGTACAACCGACTGAACGGCAAATACTTCGATATGGGGAAAGAGGGGGAAGCCACTGCCGAAATAGAGCAGGTGATTAACCTGGCCGGACAACGCAACAAACGGGTACGGCTGGAAAGGGTAAACAAGGAGATAGCCGAATATCAGTTTGAAGAGGTATTGCGTACTTTGCGCAGCGAACTGAACCGGACTTTTGTAGAAATCTGCTTCTCCACCCGCTCGATCGGGATATACGACAAAGAGATAGAATCCCTCGGACTGCTGATGCAGGCAACTAAAGAGCAACAGAGCAAAGGAAACATCTCGCTGCTGGAGAGTTCACGATTGGAATCCTTACTGTTATCGCTCCGTAAAGAGAAGAACGAACTGGAAAACAATCTCATCGGCCTGCACGGCGAATTAAACCTGCTGTTGAGCCTTCCTACGGGTCAAGAGGTAACATTACTGCTGGATGATGAAATTCTGAAGCAGGTGGATGCGGCAACGGTCTCTTTCACGGATATGAGCCGGATGCTTTCCGTCCGTCCCGATCTGAAAATGGCTCATGCCAATGTCACAGCCGCTCAGGCAAACCTGAAACTACAACGGTCGCTGGCCGCACCGGAGTTCTCCATCAAAGGGATGTACGACCGGGCGGGAAACTTTATTGATAACTACTTCGCCATAGGAGCCAGCATCTCCGTACCCATCTTCAACCGTAATCAAGGAAACATCAAATCGGCCAAACTCGACATACAACAAAATGGCAAGGAAGAGGAATACGCCATAGAGAAAGCACGTATGGAGCTGCATGCCGCCTATATCCGATTGCAGAAAGCAGCGGAACTGTACCGCTCGTCCAACGATGAACTGGAACATAACTTCGGCCGTCTCATCGAAGGGGTGAACGAGAACTTCCGGAAAAGGAACATCAGCATGCTCGAGTTCATCGACTATTACCAAAGTTACAAAGAAACCTGCCTGCAACTGCACGAACTGAAAAAAGAGGTATTCCTCGCTATGGAGAATTTAAACACAATTGTCGGACAAACCGTATTTAACTATTAAACTCAATATGAATCGCATTCTACTACCCGCCTGCCTCTGCGCTGCGCTATTAAGTGCTTGTGGCGGACAAACAGAAGCTCCCCAAGAAACAACCCGGGAACTTTTTCTTACAGACAGTTTACAAAACGTAGTATCGGTGGACACCGTACACATACATGAAGTGGCCGATGAGTTGACGCTTAACGGCAGGGTCACTTTCAATCAGGAACAAGTGGCACGCGTATTCCCCATCTTCGGGGGAACGGTGACCGAGGTTTCTGCCGAAATCGGCGACCATGTACGCAAAGGCGATATACTTGCCGTCATCCGGAGCGGTGAGGTAGCCGATTATGAGAAACAGAAAAAAGAAGCCGAACAACAGCTCATCATCGCCCGGCGCAACCTGCAATCCGTGCAGGATATGTTCGCATCCGGCATGGCATCGGAACGCGATGTGCTGCAAGCACGCCAGGAACTGAGCAATGCCGAAGCGGAAGAGAAGAGAATCACGGAAATATTCTCCATCTACCACCTTGCCGGCAAATCCCTTTATATAGTGAAAGCGCCGGTATCGGGTTTCATCATCGAAAAGAATATCAATAAGGAGATGCAGATACGTTCCGACCAGAACGATGAGATGTTCGTCATCTCCGGACTGGAAAACGTGTGGGTGATGGCGGATGTATACGAAAGCAACATCAGTAAGGTGCACGAGAACGCTCCGGTACGGATTACCACCCTCGCCTACCCCGGCAAGGAGTTCACCGGAAAGATAGACAAGGTGTACAACATGCTGAACGACGAAAGTAAAACGATGAACGTGCGTGTGAAGCTCACCAACGAAAACTACCTGCTGAAACCGGGCATGTTCACCAACGTATCCGTAATCAGCAGATCGTCCGACAAGCAACTGCCCCGCATCGACTCGCACGCCCTCGTGTTTGAAAACGGAAAGAACTTTGTAGTGACGGTGGATGCCGACGGCAAACTCGCCGTAAAAGAGGTGGAAGTATACCGGCAACTGAGCAAGGAGTGTTATCTCTCATCGGGGGTACAGGAAGGAGACCGGATTCTGAACAAAAACGTATTGTTAGTGTATAACGCACTGAATGCAGATTAAAGGGAGGAACAGACGATGCACAAGTTTATCGATAACATTGTAGCCTTCTCACTGAAGAACAAGTTTTTTATCTTTTTCTGTACCACGATAGCCGTTATCGCCGGAGTCGTGTCCTTTAAGCATACACCGATCGACGCCTTTCCGGATGTGACGAACACGAAGGTCACCATCATCACCCAATGGCCGGGACGAAGCGCCGAAGAGGTGGAGAAGTTCATCACCATCCCTATCGAGATAGCCATGAATCCGGTACAGAAGAAAACGGATATCCGCTCTACCACCCTCTTCGGGCTATCGGTGATCAATGTGATGTTTGAAGATCAAGTGGACGACTTCACCGCCCGCCAGCAAGTATACAACCTGCTGAACGACGCCGACCTGCCGGAAGGGATCACACCGGAGGTACAGCCCCTCTATGGTCCTACGGGAGAGATATTCCGCTACACCCTGCGCAGTGACAAACGGAGCGTGCGCGAACTGAAAACCATCCAGGACTGGGTGATCGAACGTAACCTCCGTGCAGTATCGGGCGTAGCGGATATTGTCAGCTTCGGCGGAGAGGTGAAGACTTTTGAGGTTAGTGTCAACCCGCACCAACTGATCAATTATGGCATCACCGCGCTGGAACTGTACAATGCTATTGCCAACAGTAATATCAACGTGGGCGGCGACGTTATCACGAAAAGCTCGCAGGCATATGTGGTACGGGGTATCGGCCTCATCAACGACCTGGAGGAACTGCGGAACATCGTAGTGAAAAACATCAACGGCACGCCCGTACTGGTACGCCACCTGGCAGATGTACACGAATCGTGCCTGCCACGCCTGGGACAAGTGGGAAGAATGGACGAAGACGATGTAGTGCAAGGCATCGTCGTGATGCGAAAGGGAGAAAATCCCGGAGAGGTGATCGACGCCCTAAAGACCAAAATAGAGGATATCAACAAGAACATACTGCCCCAAGATGTGGAGATCGTTCCGTTCTATGACCGCGAAAATCTCGTAAACCTTGCCGTGCGCACGGTTACCCATAACTTGATTGAAGGGATTCTGTTAGTGACTTTCATCGTACTGATATTCATGGCCGACTGGCGTACCACGGTGGTAGTGGCGGTAGTCATTCCGTTAGCACTGCTTTTCGCCTTTATCTGCCTGCGGGCCATGGGCATGTCGGCCAATCTCCTATCCATGGGCGCCATCGACTTCGGTATTATCATAGACGGTGCTGTGGTGATGGTGGAAGGGGTGTTCGTGGCGCTCGACAAAAAAGCGCGGGAAGTGGGCATGCCTGCCTTCAACCGCATGTCGAAGATGGGACTCATCCGCCACACGGCCAAAGACAAGGCCAAAGCGGTGTTCTTCTCCAAACTGATTATCATCACGGCGCTTATCCCTATCTTCTCTTTCCAGAAAGTAGAGGGTAAGATGTTCTCACCGTTGGCCTATACGCTCGGTTTCGCTTTGTTGGGTGCACTGCTGTTTACGCTGACGCTGGTACCCGTAATGTCGTCCATGCTGCTGAAAAAGAATGTACGCGAAAAGAATAATTTCTTTGTCCGTTTCATCAACGAAAAGGCAAGTGCCCTCTTCGACAAATGCTATGCACATCGCAAGCTATCCATCGGGCTGGCGAGCATCGCCGCCATCGTGGGATTGTGGATGTTCACCCTGCTGGGCACGGAGTTCCTGCCGCAACTGAACGAAGGTTCCATCTACATCCGTGCCACCCTGCCGCAAAGCATCTCGCTGGACGAATCGGTACAGCTCGCCAATCAGATGCGGCGCAAGTTAGCGGCATACCCCGAAGTGCGGCAAGTGCTCTCACAAACCGGACGCCCCAATGACGGTACGGATGCCACAGGATTCTACAACATCGAATTCCACGTAGACATCTACCCGGAAAAGGACTGGGAAAGCAAACTCAGCAAGCTGCAACTGATAGACAAAATGCAGGACGACCTTTCGCTCTATCCCGGCATCGACTTTAACTTCTCCCAGCCCATCACGGACAATGTGGAGGAAGCGGCTTCGGGCGTGAAAGGCTCCATCGCCGTGAAAGTATTCGGAAAAGACCTGTATAAATCGGAAAAGATTGCGGTACAGATAGACAAGATACTCTCCACCGTGCAGGGCATCGAAGACCTCGGAGTTATCCGCAACATCGGCCAGCCGGAACTACGCATCGAACTGAACGAACAGAGTCTGGCACGCTATGGGGTAGCCAAAGAGGACGTACAGTCCATCATCGAAATGGCCATCGGAGGAAAATCGGCATCGCTGCTTTACGAAGACGAGCGGAAGTTCAACATCATGGTACGCTATAAACCGGAATACCGGCAGAATGAAGAGGAAATAGGCAAGATTCTGGTACCCACCATGAACGGAACAATGATCCCCATCAAGGAACTGGCAGAGATAAAAACCATCACAGGCCCCCTGCTGATATTCCGCGATAACCACACCCGCTTCTGCGCCGTGAAATTCTCCGTACGCGGTCGGGACATGGGTACTGCCGTGGCCGAAGCGCAAAAGAAGGTCAATGCTTCCGTACACCTGCCCGAAGGATACACGCTAAAGTGGACGGGAGACTTCGAGAATCAGCAACGTGCCACCAAACGTCTTTCGCAAGTCGTTCCGGTAAGTATCGCTATCATCTTTATCATCCTGTTCGTACTGTTCTCCAATGCACGGGATGCAGGGTTGGTATTACTGAATGTACCCTTTGCAGCCGTCGGCGGTATTATTGCGCTGCTCATCACCCACTTCAACTTCTCCATATCGGCAGGTATCGGGTTCATCGCCCTGTTCGGTATCTGTATTCAGAACGGTGTGATTATGATTTCGGACATCAAGCACAACATACAGGCACGGTTGCCATTGCCGGAAGCCATAAAGACAAGTATGCGTTCGCGCATCCGCCCCGTAGTGATGACGGCAGCCATGGCAGCCACCGGCCTGATGCCGGCAGCCATGAGTCACGGCATCGGTTCGGAATCGCAACGCCCGTTGGCAATCGTCATTATCGGCGGATTGATAGGCGCTACTTTCTTTGCCCTGTTCATCTTCCCGCTGATTGTGGAGATGGTTTACAAGAAGATGCTGTATGACAAGGAAGGTAATCTGAACCAGAGAAAACTATAAATAAGATATTCACCACAGAAAGGGCACAGAGAGTTTTTCTTTCGAGCCTTGCAAGTAACCATAATGGTGTGTTGGTACAAATAAAACAAATACAAGCCTTAAACTTAAGAAACTCTATGGCATTCTGTGGTGAATTCTCGTATATTTGTACGGTACTTTAAAAACATCGTTCCAGTTATGGCAAAGATATTATTGGTAGAAGATGAAAGGAACATAGCCTCGTTCATCGAACGCGGACTGCATGAATTCGGTCATACGGTAAGCGTAACCCACGACGGCACCATCGCTTGGGAACTATTACAGCACGAAGCGTTCGACCTGTTAGTGCTGGACATCATCATGCCCGGAATAAACGGTCTGGACTTATGCAGGCAATACCGGCAGAAGGAAGGATATCAAACACCTGTCATCATGCTCACCGCACTCGGCACTACCGAAGACATAGTGAAAGGACTGGATGCCGGAGCGGATGACTATCTGGTAAAGCCTTTCAGCTTTCAGGAACTCGAAGCCCGCATCAAAGCGCTGCTCCGCCGGGGTAGGGAAACACCGACATTGCAACTGACCTGCAATGACCTCGTGCTGGACTGCAACACCCGCCGCGCCCAACGCGGAGAGATCAGCATCGACCTTACCGTTAAGGAATATCGCCTGCTGGAATACTTCATGACCCATCAAGGCATCGTCCTTTCCCGTCTCACCTTGCTAAAAGACGTGTGGGACAAGAACTTCGATACCAACACCAACGTGGTAGATGTCTACGTGAACTATCTGAGAAACAAGATAGACAAGGATTTCGACACGAAACTCATTCACACTGTTGTGGGAATGGGCTATATCATGGGTATCCGGTAACAGATAAAAAGAAAAAGCACAGCGTATGAAGATAGGTTCCAGAATAGCATTGTTTTATACCATCATCACCGTAGGGGCAATCGCTGCGGTGGTCATGGTATTCTACTTTTTCACCTCCCGCTACATCAACCATCTTTACGACTCTTACCTGATAGAAAAAGCCTATCTGACCGCTCAGAAGCATTGGGAAAAAGATGAGGTGGATGAATACAGCTACCGCGAAATCCAACAGAAATATGACGAACTGTTGCCACAGGCGCAAGAGATATTGCTGAATATAGACAGTGCGTCGGCAGCCGTGAACGACACGCTGAACAAATACCTCGACAGTAACCAGCAGGCACGCCTGTTCAAAGACCTCCCGGTTCCGTTCGTCTACGGCAATCTGAGGGGTGCTGCCCTCCATTATCCCGACAATGAAGGTGACTTCATCGTACTGGTCATGGCAAGCAATAATTACGGACGCGACATTCAGAAGCACATCCTCCTGCTCGCCCTGTTCCTGCTGCTGATGAGTTGCGGACTCATCTACCTCATCGGAAGAATCTATGCCAACCGTATTCTGCATCCCCTGAAACACATCCTCAAAGAGTTGAAGCGCATCCGTGGAAACAACCTGAACATACGGATGAAAACATTCGGCAACAAGGATGAACTGGACGACCTCATCCGCACGCTGAACGGAATGCTGGACAGAATCGACACCGCTTTCCAAGCGGAAAAATCTTTCATCAGCAATGCTTCGCACGAACTGAACAACCCGCTCACCGCCATTCAGGGCGAGTGCGAAATCACCCTGCTCAAAGAGCGTTCCCCCCAAGAGTATATCGATTCGCTCCAGCGTATCTCTACCGAAAGCAAGCGCATCACCCAACTGATAAAGCACCTGCTTTTCCTCTCCCGCCAAGAAGAAGACATCCTGCAAAACGCAAGGGAAGAGATGGACCTTGTGGCGCTTTTACGCGACTTATGCCTACAATACCCCCAAGTGATGTTCCATACCGATGTGCCGGAAGGCCATGCTCTCGTTACGGCCAATTTCTATCTGCTGCGCATAGCCTTCCAAAATGTAATCGATAATGCCCGGAAGTACTCCAAAGGGCAGGTAGATGTCAGTTTAAGCATTCGTAAAAACGCGCCCGTCATAGAAGTGAAAGATTATGGAATCGGTATTCCGAAAGAAGAGATACAACACATTTTCCACTCTTTCTACCGGGCAAGCAACACGCGCGAGTATGCGGGACAAGGTATCGGCCTCAGCCTGTCTATGAAAATCGTATCGGTATACGGCGGCAAGATAGCGATAGAATCGCAGGTAGAAAGCTATACGAAAGTCACTATGACCTTTACCCCCGCCGGTGAGCGGGAATAGAATCAGAGTTGAGAGGTCTGCCCTACCGCACTGTATGCTTCCTGCACTACTTCCTGCGGGTATCCGCAGATTTCCAGAATACGAATGGCATTACGTTCCGTAACCGGACCGGGTTTCAGTTTATAATCAAAAGACAAGACTCCGTTTTCCACATTCTCGCAGAAGTGATACAGGTCGTATTCATCTTTCAGCAAAGATGCCAGTTCGATGTCATGGGTAGATACGAATACGATGTTCCTTTGCCGTATCAATGCCGAAAGCACCGCTTTGGCAATGGCAATGCGCTCTACGGTATTCGTTCCCTTGAACAACTCATCCAGCAAAAAGAGATGATTCCCTTCCCTGCTCAAATCAATCATCTCCTTAATCGTCTGCACCTCTTGCAAGAAAAAACTCTTTCCTTCCAGCAAACTATCCTCCATATGAATGGCGGAAGCAAGCCGCATACCCGAAGGGTAACGGAAACTGCGCGCAAAACAGGTGTTCAACGCCTCGGCAGCAAGCTGGCAAACTCCTATCGAACGGATGAAGCTCGTCTTTCCCGACATATTGGAACCGGTGATCAACACAGACTTGCCATGAAGGGTAACCGTATTGGAAACACAATGGCCGATAAGCGGATGATAGATATCCGCCACATGAAAAGATTCACCCT
>OHCR01000302.1_pt1 | contig 30719 bp, 18 predicted proteins | sample 1566831 | NCBI WGS metagenome assembly OHCR01 (sample SAMEA3879516, study PRJEB24766) | human gut metagenome | biome: human-associated habitat; feature: feces | place: USA | collected 1985/1987
TCCCAGCTCGAGCGAAATCAGAATTCACCGTCAGTCGGCACCCTGCTTGATATCATCCAGTGCCTGGGTATGACACCGGCGGAGTTTTTTACGGATTCGGAACCTGAGCAGATTGTATACAAGGCAAACGACTATTTCGAGAAAATTGACGAGGAAAAAAACAGCAAGGTGGAATGGATCATTCCAAACGCACAGACCCGCTCCATGGAGCCTGTCAGGCTCACTCTTCATCCGGGTGGCAGTTCTGAAATATATCTGCCTCAGGAGTGTGAGGAGTTTGGATATGTGATAAAGGGCACAGTGAAGCTTTGCTATGGTGGCAAAGTGCACACCGTAAAGGCCGGTGAGTCCTTTTATTTTAAAGCCGGTAAGAAGCATTTTATTGAAAATAAGTCTTCAAAGGATGCCATGCTCATATGGGTCAGCAATCCTCCAAGCTTCTGACGCTTCCACTGCATAAGCTCTTTTATAGGACTGTAATTACTGCCGGCCACATTTTTAGTGTGTACAGCAGCAAATTATAAACATACAGTTCCTACCAGTACTATAATTACATGAGAAAGGTTTACACCATGGGAAAGAAATTAATTGATTTTATCGATATCACAAAGTCATACAACGGCAATGTTGTACTCGACGATTTAAATCTATACATCAGGGAGAATGAGTTTCTGACGCTGCTTGGACCATCAGGCTGCGGAAAGACCACCACACTTCGCATGCTCGGTGGCTTTGAGACACCGGACAAGGGAAAAATCATGTTTGATTCAAAGGACATCACAAATGTGCCTGCAAACGAGAGAAATCTGAACACTGTTTTCCAGAAATACTCTCTTTTCCCTCATATGACAATAGCTGAAAACATCGCGTTTGGTCTTAAAATAAAGAAAAAAAGCAAGGCTTACATTGATGACAAAATAAAGTATGCATTAAAGCTCGTCAATCTCGACGGCTTTGAAAACCGCTCTGTGGATTCTCTTAGCGGAGGCCAGCAGCAGCGTATCGCTATTGCAAGAGCTATTGTAAACGAGCCTAAGGTACTGCTGTTAGACGAGCCGCTTGGCGCTCTCGACTTAAAGCTGCGCCAGAGCATGCAGTATGAGCTTATCCGCTTCAAAAATGAGCTCGGTATCACCTTCGTCTACGTCACACACGACCAGGAGGAGGCGCTTACCATGTCTGACACCATCGTAGTCATGAATCAGGGCTATATCCAGCAGATTGGCACACCAGAGGACATTTACAATGAGCCTGAAAATGCCTTTGTCGCTGATTTTATCGGGCACAGTAATATAATCGACGGTGTTATGATAAAGGATAAGCTTGTCGAGATACTCGGTGTAAAGATGCCTTGTGTGGACGAGGGCTTTGGTGAGAACACGCCTGTCGATATAGTCATCCGCCCGGAGGATGTGGAGCTGGTGCCTGCGGAGGACGGCTACATGCAGGGCGATGTCGTGTCAAATATCTTCAAGGGAGTGCACTATGAGCTTGAGGTAAAGGCAAACGGCTACGACTGGATGGTACACACCACCAAATATGTAGAGGTCGGCAGTCATGTGGGTATCAAGGTGATTCCATTTAATATCCAGGTAATGCACAAGCCTGAGTCCTCAGATGAAAAGGCGGTGGAGATAGATGTCTAAAATAAAGAAACAGCTGCTCGCAGGGCCGTACCTCATATGGATTATCGGATTTATCATACTTCCGCTTTTCATGATTGTGTACTATGCATTTAAAGGCTCTGACGGAGGCTTCACATTTGAATATGTGGCTGCAATAGCGCAGCACACCAATATCAAGGCACTGCTTTTATCCCTACGGCTTGGAATCATATGCACCATAATATGCCTGGTGCTGTCCTATCCGCTTGCGATGATTTTAAACGGCTTAAAGATTAAAAACCAAAGCTTTGTGGTATTTGTTTTCATGCTTCCTATGTGGATGAACTTTATGCTTCGAATACTCGCATGGAAGCAGCTTTTGTCCAAAAACGGTGTCATCAACTCGATACTCACCACTCTCGGACTGCCGGGCTTCAACAGCATGAATACCTCCGGAGCAGTCGTGCTTGGCATGGTCTATGACTTTCTGCCATTCATGCTGCTGCCTATATACAACTCCATGACCAGAATCAAAAACGACTGGATTGAGGCGGCTCTTGACCTCGGTGCAAACAAAGTCACAATACTTTTCAAGATTATACTGCCACTTACAATTTCCGGTGTCATAAGCGGAATCGTAATGGTTTTCGTGCCATCACTCACATCCTTTGCCATCTCACAGATACTCGGTGGCGGCAAGGTCCTGCTCATCGGAAATATCATAGAACAGGATTTCGTCCATGGTTCGCAGTGGGGCGCAGGAAGCGGTCTCTCACTCGTGCTCATGGTATTCGTGTTAATCAGCATGGCACTCGTCAATCTGTTTGATAAGGAAGGAGACCAGAGCGCATTATGGTAAAAAAAATAGCATCAAGGGTATATATGGGACTTATTTTTTTGTTTCTGTATCTACCTATCCTTGTATTAATAGTACTCTCCTTCAACAACTCCAAATCCAAGGTTAAATGGGGAGGCTTCACGCTCGACTGGTACATAAAGTGCTTTCAGAGTGAGCGGATTATGTCGGCATTTTCTACAACACTGCAGATTACGCTGCTTGCAGCTGTGATTTCTACAATAATAGGAACTCTCGCAGCCATGGGTATAAGCGCCATGAAGAAACGTAACCAGACAATCTATCTGGGCGCTACAAACATCCCGATGCTCAATGCAGATATCGTGACCGGTATCTCAATGATGCTTTTGTTTGTAAAATTCATGAATCTGGGCTTTGTGACAGTGCTTATCGCACACATCACGTTCAATATCCCTTATGTGATACTCAATGTGCTTCCAAAGCTCAAGCAGACCAACAAATACACCTATGAGGCCGCACTTGACCTGGGCGCATCACCTCTATATGCATTTTTCAAGGTCACCTGGCCTGAAATAAGCCCCGGAGTGTTCTCCGGCTTTATGATGGCGGTCACAATGTCACTCGATGACTTCTCCATCACCTACTTTACGAAGGGTGCCGGAGTAAACACACTCTCAACCATGCTCTACACAGAGCTGAAAAAGGGTGTAAAGCCGGAGCTGTATGCTCTGTCAACCATACTTTTCTTCACAGTGCTGTTGCTTTTGGTTGTGGTAAACATCAACTCAAACCAGATACCTGTCAGCGCCTCAAAGAAGCCTGCAAGGGCTAAAAAGCTGCGCATCGTAAAGCGTAGTGTGAGCATCGCAATTGTTGCAGTACTCGTAATCGGCTGCTTTTCGGTATTTACGATAAGCGCCGGAGGCACGAACAATGACAATGCCATAACAGTGCTAAACTACGGTAAATACATCGATGAATCAGTAATCGACAGCTTCGAGCAGGAAACCGGAATCACCATTAAATACGAGGAATACGAGGAGCCTGAGGAAATGTACACAAAGTACAAGTCCGGTGCCATCGATTACGATGTCATCTGCACCTCTGACTACATCATAGAGAAGCTCATAAGTGAGGGTGAGGTCAACAAGATAGACTACAGCTCAATGCCAAACTATCAAAATGTAAATCAGGATATAATCGACATGTCCGCATCCTTTGACCCGACACATGAGTATACTGTGCCTTATTTCTACGGCACACTCGGCATACTATACAATAAAAAGCTGGCTGATGCATCAGACCTAAATACCTGGGACTGCCTGTGGAACGGCAAATACAAGGACAACATGATTATGATTAATTCTGTCCGTGATGCCTTTACTCCCGCCCTTCGCACACTTGGCTACTCGATAAACGAGACAGACACAACAAAGCTCGATGAAGCATTTGATATACTAAACAAACAAAGCAGTGATGTGCTCGCCTACTACGTGGATGAAACCTGTGATGAGATGGTTGCTGAAAATGCAGCAATCGCAGTGTGCTACTCCGGTGAGGCAGCTGCCGCCATGGCTGAAAATGACAACCTGGACTATATCGTGCCAAAGGAGGGCTCAAACCTCTGGATTGACTCATGGTTTATTCCAAAGACATGCAAGAATAAAGAGGGCGCACAGGAATTTTTGAATTATATCTGCAGTGATGAGCCGGCACAACTCAACTTTGAATATGTATACTATGCATCACCTATCCAGTCTGTCATCGACAACCAGGATGCAGAAACGAAGGAAAATGAGGCGATTAATCCGCCTTCCGATATGCTCAAAAACTGTGAAGTATACAGAGCTTTAAATGATGATGACGCAACTCTTTACAACACACTGTGGCAGAGGCTTAAATCGGATTAAAAATGAATTGCGCAGCTATATTTTGTATGATGTCACAAAAATGAAGTCTAAAAATTGTACAAAAATACATATTGCAAACTTCAACAAACAATGATAGAGTAAAACCCACGAAGCGCCCTGCTTCGTGGGTTTTACTTTTCCACGAGATCCGATATTTTTATGCTCCGCAAGGAGATTCATGAAATACACGGAGTTTTTACATACTATAGAAACAGAAATAACCGCAAGACTTGACAATAATTTCAAGCTTACCATCCATCCTGTCAAAAAGAACAACGGGATGATCTACGACGGATTGGTGATTATCAATCCCAAATTCAATATAGCACCGACTATTTATCTCAATCCTTACTACCATTGGTATCTTGATGGTGTATCCATTGATTCTATTCTCGATGCAATTTTATCCACCTACAATGATTTCAAGCCAACTGAAGATTTTGACATAAGCTTCTGTGATGATTTTTCCAAGGTAAAGGAGAAAATAATTTTCCAGCTCATAAGCTACGACAAAAACCAAAAGCAGCTAAAGGACGTGCCCTATATCAAATATCTGGATTTTGCCATCATATTTGAAGTATATGTAGGAGCGCAACTGCCTGAATTTGGCACCATTACAGTCACAGATGCGCTTCTGTCACGCTGGGGCATAAATACAGAAACACTAATCCGCGCCTCAATGCAAAATACACCAAGGATACTTCCATGCTCAATAATCAACATGGCAGAGTTTCTTGCCAAAAAATGTCCGGGCTATGCCAATCAGATGCGCGCAGTCTGTGATTTTGACAGCCTGCCTATGTATATCCTTACAAACAGCAGGCAGACAAACGGCGCATCCGCCATACTCTACCCGGGTGTGCTAAGCTCGCTGGCAAAAAAGCTCGGCGGCAATATGCTGCTCATACCAAGCAGTATCCATGAATTTCTGGTAATGCCGCTGGATAGCGATATAGATGTCTGCAACCTAAGCGAATTCATCTGTGAGGTAAACTCTACAGAGGTACGCGACGAGGAAGTACTCGGCGAGAGGTACTACATATACGATAGTAAAACAGACACTGTCTACTGATAATCATATAACCCGATAACACAAAATACCGGATATCATATCATAGATATGTATCCGGTATTTTACTTTCTAAGAACATATTTGGAAATTCATGAAAATTATTGGCCTGTTATTTGCAGAACGATGTACTAGTTGCCAAGCAGCATGTCGTAAAGCTTCTCATACTCTTTCGCAGATGCCTTCCATGAGAAGTCATGCCTCATGGCGCGCTGCATCATCTCCTGCCATCTGTCCTTATGGTTTTCAAACACATCAAGAGCATATTTGATGACATGCAGCATATCATGCGCATTATAATTGGCAAAGGAAAAGCCATCGCCCGTATTCTCGTACTCATTGTACGGCACTACAGTGTCCTTAAGACCACCGGTCTCCCTGACTATAGGCAGCGTACCATATCGCATAGACATGAGCTGGCTCAAGCCGCACGGCTCAAAAAGAGACGGCATGAGAAATGCGTCACAGCCTGCATATATCTCATGTGCATTTTCCTCTGAGTAACCGATATATACTCCAAGCTTCTGCGGATACCTGCCATGGAAATAATTAAACATCTCCTCGTACTGCTGCTCTCCTGTGCCCTGCACTATAAACTGTACATTCATGGTGGAAAGCATCTCCTCCATCACATATGCCACCAGATCAAAGCCCTTCTGCTTTGTCAGACGCGAAACTATTCCAATCAGCATGACATCCTTATCCACAGCCAGACCATACTTCTCCTGCAGCTGACGCTTATTAACGACCTTTCCACTCAATTCCCTTACAGAAAAATGCTTATCCAGATATGTATCCTTCATAGGATTAAAGACATCATAATCTATACCGTTTACAATGCCTCTCAAATGCCTGCGCCGCTCAAGCATCAGGCCATCCAGGCCCTCTCCTCCCTCAGGTGTACAGATTTCATCTGCATATGTCGGACTGACAGTCGTAATCTCATCTGCATATACTATGCCGCCCTTTAAATAATTAGCCTCACCATAGAACTCCAGCTCTCCTGAATTAAAAATGTGCTCCGGAAGTCCTGTAACATCAGCCACCTCTTTAATCTTCCAACGCCCTTGAAACTTCATATTGTGAATGGTAAAGACTGTCTTTATACCGGCATAGAAATTGTCTGAGCCGTATACTGTCTTTAGAAAAACCGGCAAGAGTCCTGTCTGCCAGTCATTACAATGTATCACATCCGGGGCAAAATCTATAACCGGCAAAGCCTCAAGCACCGCCTTTGAAAAGAAAGCAAACTTCTCCACATCCTCGTATATATTGTTGTATGGCTTATCTCCTGCAAAGTAAAACTCATTGTCGACAAAATAATATGTCACACCATCATACTGCGATGTAAAAATCCCCACATACTGCCTGCGCCAGTTGAGATTGACATAAAAATGACAGACGAACTTAAGCTGTGGCAGTAATTTATCATCCATACATTTGTACTTCGGAAGTATAACTCTCACGTCATATCTGTCCTTGTCAAAATATTTCGGTAAAGATCCCACTACGTCAGCTAGTCCACCTGTCTTCATATAAGGTATTGCCTCTGATGCGGCCATTAATATTTTCATTTTGTCCATGCTGAAACCTCCCCCAGATTACAGTTATTTAAACAACGATTAATCTGATAAAAAATATAGTATACATCCTGAAACCAATAGAATGTATACTATATTATATCACGCGGGAGTACATTTTGCCTAGTAAATTTATCAAAACGTGGTTTTATTTGTCTATAATGACGATTTTTACATCCCTAGACGTATTTTGTCTGTAATCAGGGCAATAAACTCCGAATTGGTAGGCTTGCCCTTACCATAGTTTACAGTGTATCCAAACATGGAGTCTATCGTATCCATCCTGCCTCTGCTCCATGCCACCTCGATAGCATGCCTTATGGCTCTCTCCACCCTGCTTGAGGTAGTCTTGTACTTCTTTGCAATAGTGGGATACAAAAGCTTTGTGATAGAGCTAAGCATTTCCATATCCTCAACGTACATCACTATCGCAGTCCTAAGATACTGATATCCCTTTATATGAGCCGGAACACCTATCTCATGAATGATATCCGTCACCTGTGTCTCAAGGGATTTTTTCTCCATATATGTATCATCAAGTGGCTCAGTGTCACCGGATGCTCTCTTTACATACACAAGTACCACATCAGAACCGGCATTACCGTTTATCATGTTGTATGCTTCATCACTACTTCTTGCTGTTCCTAAAAACTCCATGCCCTTTAATAAACTCTGCATGTTTTTCTTTTCGTCTGCTACTGCGACATTTAAAGTGCTCATCAAACTCTCCTATGCCGCCAATTACTGTCATGTCAAAACAAATTGTATGCTTTTATGATAACACATTTTGTCGAATTTTGTCGAGAGCGTATTTTTTTTTAAATTTTATGTAACCATTCAGCCCCACGCATATTCGCAAAACCGCACGATACCCGTGCTTTCTCTATTCTTCAAACTGAGAGTTATACAGCTCTGCGTAAAATCCGTTCTTTGCAAGAAGCTCATCGTGTGTACCCTGCTCGATAATGTCTCCGTCCTTCATGACAAGAATCATATCTGCATTCTTAATAGTAGACAGCCTGTGGGCGATGACAAAGCTTGTTCTGCCCTTCATCAGATTGTCGAGTGCCTTCTGGATACGGATTTCTGTACGTGTATCGACAGAGGATGTGGCCTCATCAAGGATAAGGATTGGATTGTCTGCAAGGATAGCTCTTGCGATAGTCAAAAGCTGCTTTTGTCCCTGTGACACATTGGATGCATCCTCGTTGAGCTCCATATCGTAGCCACCCGGCAATGTCTGGATAAAGTGATGCGCATGTGCTGCCTTTGCTGCCGCGATGACCTCCTCATCTGTGGCATCCAGACGGCCGTAGCGGATATTTTCCATAATGGTGCCCTTAAAGAGCCATGTGTCCTGCAATACCATGCCGAATGCATCTCGCAGATCGGCTCTGTTGTAATCCCTGATATCATGTCCGTCTACAAGAATGGCACCTGAGCTTACATCATAAAATCTCATAAGAAGCTTGACCATGGTAGTCTTTCCCGCTCCTGTCGGTCCAACGATAGCAACCTGCTGTCCCGGCTTTACCTTTGCAGAAAAATCATTGATGATGATCTGGTCAGGATTATAACCAAAGTGTACATGCGAAAACTCTACACTTCCCTCGATATGGTCTGGCTTTACAGGATTTTCCACTGTTATATCCTCTTCCTCCTCATCGAGGAACTCAAATACACGCTCAGATGCAGCCGCCATCGACTGAAGCTGGTTTGCCACCTGTGCTATCTGCTGGATTGGCTGTGTGAAATTCTTCACATACTGTATAAATGCCTGGATATCACCGATTGTGATGACATTCTTTATGGCAAGTATACCACCTGAGATGGCTACTCCCGCATATCCTAAGTTTCCTACAAACTGCATGATAGGCATCATAAGTCCTGAAAGGAACTGTGATTTCCATGCGGATTTGTAGAGCACATTGTTGGCCTCCTTAAAGGTCTTTACAGTCTCTGCCTCTTTATTATATGCCTTTATGACGAGGTGGCCTCCGTACACCTCCTCGACCTGTCCGTTTATGTGTCCCAGATACTCCTGCTGCTGTCTGAAGTATTTCTGTGAATGCTTTATGACAAACGAAATAAGTATCATCGAAACTGGCAGGATAACGAGTGAAATCAGCGTCATGAGCGGTGAAATAGACAGCATCATGACCAGTGTACCGACCAAAGTGGCAACAGATGTAATAATCTGTGTGATACTCTGGTTCAAGCTCTGTCCGAGTGTGTCCACATCGTTTGTGATACGCGAAAGTACCTCACCATATGTCCTTGACTCGAAATACTTCATCGGCATACGGTTGATTTTGCTCGTGATGTCCTTACGCATCCTGTAGCAGGTCTTCTGCGTGATGCCTGTCATGATAAGTCCCTGGGCAAACATAAAGATGGCACTCACCACATATAAAGCCAGCGTAAACAAAAGAACCTTTGCAATATAATCAAAATCTATGCCGCCTGTTCCTGCAATCTTGTTCATGAGTCCCTCGGCAAGCGCAGTGGTGGCTTTACCCATGACCTTCGGTCCTGCAACGGAGAAGACAGTCGAAACTGCTGCAAAAATCATAACTGCAATGATAGCAGCCCAGTATCTGCCGAGATACTTTATGAGTTTCTTTGTAGAGCCCTTGAAATCCCTGGCCTTTTCTGTGACCATTCCGGGGCCACGTCCCATTGGCCCTCTTGGCCTCTTAGGAGGCATCTTAAACTGTTCGTTATTATTCTCACTCATCTTACATGCCCTCCTTTTTGTTATCATCAATTCCAAGTTCCCTGGCTGAAAGCTGTGACTGTGCAATCTGCATATATACATCGCAATTCTTAAGAAGCTCCTCGTGGGTGCCTTTTCCTACGATTTTACCGTCATCGAGCACGAGAATCTGGTCAGCATGAATAATCGTGCTGATACGCTGTGCCACGATAATAACGGAAGCACTCTCTGTAACCTCTGCTAAGGCTGCACGCAGACGCGCGTCAGTCTTCATATCGAGTGCTGAAAAGCTGTCATCAAACACATAAATATGAGGGTCCTTTGCGATAGCTCTTGCTATGGCAAGCCTCTGCTTCTGACCACCTGACACGTTTGAGCCGCCCTGTGCGATTGAGCTTTCATACCTGTCATTCTTTGTCTCGATAAACTCAGAAGCCTGTGCGATATCCGCAGCCTTTTTTATCTGCTCATCACTCGCGTCTGCTTTACCAAAGCGCAGGTTTGAGGCGATGGTTCCCGAAAAAAGAATACCCTTCTGCGGAACAAAGCCTATTGACTCGCGAAGCTCGCTTAGTGTGTAGTCTCTGATATCGTGTCCATCAAGCTCTATTGAGCCTCCAGTCACGTCATAGAAACGCGGAATCAGGTTTACAAGTGTAGACTTTCCACAGCCGGTACTTCCGATGATAGCTGTGGTTTTGCCCGGCTCCGCCACAAAATCAATGTCTGAAAGCACATCCTCCTTTGCTCCCGGATATCTGAAATCCACATGGTTGAAACGGATAACACCTCTGTGATCAGCCTCAGTAACAGGCTCTTTTGGATCATTTACAGTGCTGTTTGTCTTTATAACCTCATCGATACGCTCTGCCGCAACACCAGCTCTCGGAAGCATGATGGACATGGCTGAAAGCATGAGGAATGACATAACAATCATCATGGCATATGTAATAAACGCAGTCATGGTACCTACCTGCATAGAACCCTTGTCTATTCTGCCTGCTGCAACCCACACGATACCAAGTGTGATGCAGTACATGATCATGGACATACCCGGCATCATAAAGGTCATGACACGGTTTGTAAACAGCTGTGTGCGTGTAAGCTCACGGTTAGCCTCATCAAACCTCTTTTCCTCCTCCTTCTCACGGCCGAAAGCCCTGATAACGGAAAGACCTGTAAGAATCTCACGAGAAACAAGGTTTACCTTGTCTACAAGACTCTGCATAATCTTGAACTTTGGCATCGCAATGCCAACCAGTGTGAAAATAAAAACCATGATGGCAGCAACCGCAATGGCAATCACCCACTCCATGCCGGATTTGGTCTGTGCCACCTTGATGATACCACCGATACCAACGATTGGCGCGTAAAGCACCATACGAAGCATCATAGTAGTAACCATCTGAATCTGCTGTATATCATTCGTGCTTCTAGTAATCAGTGATGCCGTAGAGAATTTGTTAATCTCGGCATTTGAAAAACCTACAACCTTTGAAAAGGTCTTCTCCCTCAAATCCCTGCCGACAGCGGCACCGACCTTTGAAGCCGCAAAACCTACAACACATGCTGCTATAAGCATAATAGCTGCAAAGGCTGCCATCTTGGCGCCTGCCTTCCACAGATAAGCAACCTGATTGGCATCCACGTCGATTCCTGCATTCTCATCACACTTTGTCGCAAAAGTTACACCCATGGACTTTAAAGTAGCTGAACCCACCGCATCGATTTTGTCCTGCACCTTGCTTCTTATCTGCTTTATCATGTTATCATCGAGCGCTGCTGACTGCGGGATAGCCGATGCATCCACATCCATCTGCTCACCCGACTGAAAAGCCTGATATGCCATGACAAGAGGAACCAAAAGCTCCTCATCCAGCTTATCAAGTGTGTCCGAATCAGCTGTCAGCTTGTATTTTGCCACACCGTCATCAGATTTTGAAGCATCCTCTGCCTCATAACAGTCCGTAAATTTTTCTTTCTCGTCAGACAGCATAAATGTCTGTGCCATCTGATAATCCTCCGATGTAATCTCCTTTGGCAGGATATGCTCAATGCCATGATCCTGGATACCAACATCAATGATGTCAGATGTGTACGCAGGCAAAGCCAGATCACAGTAAGCCTGAGCAATGAGAAAAACAAATATTAATATGATCCATCGCCAGTATGGAATCAGGTTTTTGAAAATTTTACTCATAAACGTTTCCTTTCTTTCCGGTTAATTATCCCCCATACACGAATGCAAAAATATCCGCAATCGTGCGCATACTATCTATTTTATCAATAAGCGCGGATAATTCAATAAAGAAAGTATAAAGAAACAGTAAAAAAACAGAGACTATATAAATGGTTTATATAAGTCTCTGTTTGATAAATTGTGCTTAAACGAAAAGTATGTGATAGCCAGGAGCCTTTGAAAACTAATCCAAATCAGCAAGACCTACACGCTGTATCTGGAAGGTCTTGTATGCCTTTGCTGTTGTAGTTTCTTTATCACCACCGCTCACCTGTGACTGGTAAATCTTACTATATCCTACGGCATAAATCTTTATAGAATTAGCTCCCTCCGGTAAAGCACTCAATGGTACCTTTACCTTATATGTCTTGTTATTTTCAAAGAAGTCCCTTGGATCCTTATTTAATTGACTGTTTTCTTTACTGTTATTTATCTGTTCATTTTCTGTTCCATCATTATTCAGTGTATAGATATCCCAGTCCACCTTCTTTAAGTAAATCTTATCATTTCCGGTGCCAATCGTTTCATCTTTTGGATTTTTTTGCGGATCCTCGATATAAAAATCCAAATAAACAACAGTTTTTTCATCAATCTGATTTCGCACAAGGTTTGAATCCTTTACCGTAAAATAAACATCCTGCGTACCGTCTGCACCATCTAGTCTGGCATCCGCTTTATTAGCTGCTTCTTCTTCAATGGCATCATCAATAGTTGCATATAATGTAGTTATGTCATTTGAATCAGTATCTGCATTCTCCTTAAGATAAATTGACGGCTCATGAACTGATGCACTATATGCAGCAATCATAGTGTTTATATAAAGTTTCAATTCATCATCATTATTTGAGAAATCGGAATGTCCTACACCTGAGTATGTTACATTTCCCATTGTGTAAATATAATAATTATTTCTTACATCCTTTGGAGACTGCTCATAAATTCCATGGTTTGACAAGGTATACCATACAACAATATCACTCTCACCATCACCATCAGCATCTTGATTCATATCCAGCTGGTAGTACTGCTTATGAGTGGTAGCTATATTTATTTCGTCAGCAATCTTAAAAGGATATGTGGTAATCTGTCCTGAATTAACCTTGACTGCCTTATTAGTCTTAGCTTCAACATCATTACCATCTAGCCCTGAATACAGCCTGTACTCGCCATGATCGTTACCATTATCTTTCCACTGATACTGATTTAAATCTGCATAAGTAAATCCCTGATTCTGTCTGACAATAACTGAATTATCAGATTTTGGCTCATATGCAATATCAGTATTATTCTTTTTGGCAGTCTGTACAGCTTTATCAAAATCCTCATCAGTACTCTGTAATGTATTGCCCTTCTTTAAATACTCATTTGACAAGATTCCATACCTGTCCAGTCCGACAGTATCACGAATTATAGAGTTAAACTTATATCCCCAGACATTATTATATTTATTATCATTTTTATTATTACAAAATGACGTTGTATCATGAGCAAACAATACCGGTTTTCCTGACTGGATATATGCTTTTATTTTATCGAGATGATTATTTGTATTATCAATATCATAACAATCACCAAATCCAATCACAAGCATATCGTATGTCTGCAGCTTATCACATACCTCATCCATTTTAGGTACGTTGTCATAACGAACTGTTTCTATATCCAGGTCAAAATCCTTCACTTGACTAAGTAATTTATGAAACTTTGTATTGCTATCATTCTTCTGCGCCTGCATATCAAAATTTCCCCTAAAGCCCTCATTATGCTCCAACTTTGAATTAATCTGAAGAATCTTGACTTTTGTAGGACTGCCTTTTGAATTTTTGACATACACATATCCGGATTTCTGATCATATCTGTAGCTATTTGTAGCCTGACTTACACGAAGCTGCCAAGGCATAACTCCTACATAGCCATTCGGCAAATCATAGACCAGTTTATAATTATAATTGCCTGCATTCAGACTATACATATATTTACCATTATCACCCATTACCGGATTCACAATAGTGCCATCACAATATATTTTTATCTTATTTGCATCTATTCCTTCATTGGTTGTCGAAAACTTACCATCGGAATTTGAATCCAAGAACAGCTGTGCATTAAAACTCGCTTTAGAATCCGCACCACCTGCATTGTTTATTGAAAATTCCAATGTAATCTGATTATTACTAATCTCAACATAATCTGTATCTTTTACTTTTTCCTGCTCCTTGAGTAATATTTCAGGTTTTTCAGTAGTCAGGTAGGTAACAAGGTCAGCTGTCTCATTTGACTGTTTTTTTAAATTTCCCTTGCTGTCCACTTTAAGAACATTGTCTTTATCTTTTGCATAACATAAAAGAGTAAAAACATTTGAACAGTTATCAATGTAATCCTCATTAATTCCACTTTTATACTTGCTATCATCGCTGAAAAAGCCATCTGAAAAGACGACAGGAAAGCCCGCCTTTATATAATCCTCCAATTCTGAAACCTTCTGCTTAGTAATATCATTGCCTGAACCTCTGTATGTGTTTGGAGCAGTTAAATAATCAGCATTATTTCCATTTCCTCTTAATGTAAGCTGAGTATTAAGCGCCTCTCCATCATTTATATAATCAGTATCCAGCAATCCCGCATGACCATTCTTGAGCATATCATATCCCCAATAATTTACCACATCTTTCGGATTTATAACAACAATGTCACCAACATTTGAGTATTTAAGCCCATCCATTTTCCAATCATTATATACTGTATGACCATCTCTATAATTCAGATTATCGGCTACAAGTCCCATATATATCATATCATAATTATTGAGATCCTCTATTCTTCCAATAAATTCTGCACTCGTAACCCTTGTTATTGTAACCTTTTTTTTCTCCGGGCATCTTGATCCAAGCCAATTTTTTAGCTTATCATAATTTAAAGCGTCAGACTCATTTTTTACAGTTCCGGGCTCTATATCCAGTATGTTCAGACTATCTGTCGGATTTATAATGTCTCTTTTATCGGCATACGATATGATATAGCTTAAAACTATCGCCTTTGAAATCTCCTTGTCATAGTATGCATACTCGTCCTTTCCAAGAGTATCATTTTCTTTTTTCCTGCTTGTATTCTCTGAGTTGATATACTCTGCTATCTCGTCAAAATTTTCATTTTTAGCTGCTTCGACAAATTGAGTTTCATCTTCATTTGCAATAAATGCAGAAGCAAAATCATCTCTTAAAACAAATGGCACATCCGTACTAGGATTATAGTTTCGTGGAATGACATATTCGTTGCCAATTACAAAACCTTTTGTATGGGTTTTACTGTCAACTTTATAATACTTTATGTCATTATTCCAATTAATAAAATTATCAGCTGAGTCCTTAGTAAAATTCAGCGAGCTGAAATTGTTACAGCTCAAAAGACCTGCAAGCTTTTTAATATTACTTGAGTAGTCTGCACTTGAAGCAGGCCACACAATACCATTATCCACTATAACAGGCATCATTATACCACTCTGGTGCACACGCTGGACTATCTGCTTTACCTTGTCCCATGAAATGTCATTATCAGGTTTATATGTTGCAGCATCGTTTACTAAATCATTTGAAAGGACGGACTTTGAGCCGGAAAGATAGAGTAAATCAATTGTTGATACATCTATCTGCTCAAGCTCCTTGGGTGTGACCGTTTTTACATTGAAGGTCATATTGGCAGTCTTATCAGCATCGCCTGTCTTGCCCTCCTGGTTAAATACACCTATTCTGAACCAGTTATTGTTCTTGAAACCACCCTTATAATATATGCGTGTGGTATTTACAGGATAATCAAGCGAGCCGTTTTTATCAGCCTCCATTATATAGTCACCTTTTCCCTTACCCACATAGGTATATGTCTGGCTGTCCTTAACTATATCAAAATATCCGTCTGTATCAGTGAGGATTACCCTGCCTGTGTTACCATCATTATTCTCTGTAGCAGAATCAGCTATTGAAGCGTCATCTGAAATATCATCTGCGCCGGTCTTACCTGCCGGCTGATTGTCCTGTGTGCCATCATCTATCTTCTCGTATGGATTCTGTGAGTCAAGCACTGCTCCATACTCGCCGGTCTCATCGTAATTAAACTCAATAGGTACCTCAGTGTCCACCTCGTAGTAGGTCTCGTCATCAGTGATTTTACCTGCAGGCACATACTCCATCTCAACCGTGCAGTATGTATACTTCTCATAATCCGGCTTACTGCCATCAGGCAGACTTGCCATCCGGTCAGCTCTTGCAACAAATTCATATGGTGATGTGATATCTGAATTGTCTTTTCTGTAAATATATGCCTTTGGGTCATATTTTGCTATGTTTTGCATGCCCTCAGCAGAACCAATGGCATATGCGCTCTTTATAGAATAAACCACATGCTTGTCTGATGTGTCATCTGCTGTGCCTGTATCTGTCGTATTGTCTGTGCTGCTATCGATATTACCATCTGTACCGCTGTCTGTATTTCCATCAGCTTTCTGTGAATTATCAGTCTCTACCAGATACTTGGTATTTGTCATGCCATCCGGCAATTCGACTGCAGTAAATGCAACACTGTAGTAGCCTCTTTTTCCGGGTGCCTTAATTTGATTGCCATTTTCAGTCTCTGTATTAGAGCCATCTGCGGTACTTCCTGTACTGCCTGTATTACCGGTACTACCTGTATCCACAGATTCAGAGCCATCTTCTGTCTCATCCTCGCCCTGCATGAAAACATAATGGTCAACATTCTGTCTGTAATGACCTGTAGGCAGTCCATCTTCATTTACAGCAAGCTGGTAATCAGTGTTGAACTTGTAGTCACCCTTCTCCTGCTTTGTCATCTTGTAGCCTTCGGTGCCCTGATTTATTTTATCCATATCCACAAGGGCAAGCTCACTCCAGTCATTGCCCTGATTGACATAACTTTCCTCATACGGCTCATAGTAAAGGGGCTTTGTGTTGTCCTTTTCCTCTGTAGTAATAGGCGCAAGCTTTTCTTTCAGGCTTTTCATATAAGCAGCCCTATTCGTTGCACCTTTTCCCTCTGTGTCAGACATCTTTGACAGTGTACCAAACCAATTGTCAGGCTCCTGACCATCAATCAGATAGCCAATGGATGCCATTTTCTTGTCAGGCACCACCTCCACTATATTGAAGGGCTTGTCCTTGCCATGTGAGCTGACTATATCAGATATTCCATTGAACGCTACATTTGCATCGACCTTTGTTAGGCTGTCATTCAGCACAAAAGCTGCCACAACGAGACATCCTGTAAGTGTGAGCGATATTGGAACCACTATTTTTTTTCTTAATTTGCTCATTGCGATTGCTCCTTTGTAAAAAACTACTTTGTTTAATAATATGTGTAAAACGTAATTGTATTTGACTTAAATCCCGACTCTTCCTCAAGTCCAAGCCAGACGCTGATATTTAATTTTTCTCCGACAAAAAAATTTTTTCCGAGAGTGATATGCATTTTTTCATTTTGATTACCATCTACAATATGATAATTAAGATAGTTCCTATATTTAGGATCATCTTCATGACCTTCTGCTCCGGTTTCTCCTGCAATCTCATTTGAACTAAACTTAAATATTCCATCAGGCTCACCATTGCCCTCCGGTCCATAAATCAGCTTGCCATCATCGCCCATTCTAAAGGATATATCTCCCTTGTGCTCGGTTGCACCTGTTGAGCTGACACTTTCTACCTCCATATGCCATACAAAATCCTTAACCTGATATTTACCATTTAATGAAGAATTTTTTAACTCCCATTCATCAATAAACAATTGATGCGTCTGTCCTAAATTGAAATGCTTATCTGCATCACAATGCAGAATATTGATTGGATGTGCTACGTTTACAGTTACCTTTGCCGTCAATGACGTATCGTCTTTGGATGTTACTGTGATAACAAATTGATCTGTAGTTTCATTATCCATAAGTTCTACATTATATACATCACCATTAGCATTAAAGTTTCCACCATTTTTTGTTCCAGAATGATCCCACGTTACATTTTTTGAATCATACTTTCCACCCAGAATCTTATCAGTAAACTCTAATTTATTCTGATTTTTCTTCATTTCATAGTATACCGTTCCGTTGGTTACATCCTTGCCTTTATAATATATCCTTATTCCTTCAGGCTCTGCCGGTGCCACATACTCCACATCTGCCCCGGTCGGTACCTTATTTCGCATAGTGAAGTTCTGCTTTGATGTATACTTCTTGTCCCCTGCTTTAAAGTCCACGACAAGTCCGACAGAGTTCTTGCTTTCTGCCTCGCTTAAATCAGGTGTAAAGCCTGTGACATTTTCTGCCATAAGCGATTCCTTGCCCTGACCATCTGCCTTCACCGCACCTGTTGCAGGATCCAGTGTATCCTTTCGCAGATAGATTTTGTGCTCTGATGGTCTGTATATGATATTGTATGTACAATCCTTGTTGTAGATAATCAGCTTGCTGTCGGATGATGTTTCCTCAGATGATGCTTCTTCGGATGACGCTTCTTCCGCTGATGCAGTTGCAACATAACCGGCCTCAGGGGCTGCTGATGCCACCTCCACCGGCGCTGCCACTGTAGCAGGCTCATACTTGACACCCTTTTGCGCATCAATTATCAGGTCTCCTATCTGATTCATCGTAAGCTGTGCCTCATACTGTAAATCTACGTCCTTTGAAGCGTATTTATACTGCTTCGTGCTCGTACCGATAAAGCCCACAACAGCCAGACCCAGTATTCCCATTATCGCCATGACAATGACAAGCTCAACAAGTGTAAAGCCACTGTTTTTCATATTATTTGATTTGTTCATGCGCCTTAAAAGTTTCATGGTTCATCTTCCTCTCCGATTTCATCATACAACCTTATAACAGCCTTGCGTCAAAATAAAATATTCATCATTAAACTATGTAAATTACTCACATACCACCTTGCCGGTCTCCTTGTATATCGTGATAACCTTCTCTGTGCTGTTTTTTTGAATCCAGATACGGCTGCAGCACTTACCATTGGCATCAGGCTTCTGTGCACCTGAGCTTCTGTCAAACTGAAGCATTATACTGCCTGAACTGTTCAATTGTGTCTTATCACTATAATCATCCTTCATGGAATAATATACATCAATCCTGCTCTTTCCGATTTTGCTCGGAGCAGATACTGTACCATTTATGGTTGTCTTATAATAGTAGGCACCATCTGATGCATCCTTATATATCTCAAGAACTGCGCTGTCCTTTCCCATCGTGGTAACTCTTGTTTTGTTAATTATCGATTCAATATTTCTGGCACACTGCTTCACCTCAACACCCATGACCGAACGAATGGATATGGTTGCCGCACCTATAAGTACGACAGATATCGCTATCACTACTATAAGCTCTACCAGAGAGAAACCGCCATTATTCTTTTTTTCTGTTACAGACATATTGGATTCCTCCCTTGTATATATCGTCAAAATTTGCCAAATATAAATATTTCGCAGCTGTTTTGCGCCTTAAAAGCCGCTTGTTTTCTACTCCTTGGTCCAGTTCTGGTATGTAATGAGCGTAGCATAATCTATTTTTGTGTCCGCCTCTTTCTTATTTGAAAAAGAAGAAACATTACCCAGATAGTTGGCACCGTCCATGAACACATCATACAGGTGCAGTGCATCGTCTGCATCACTTACCTTTTCAAGAAGCAATGCCTTAAATACCTCCTGAGTACCATTATCAATCTCGCATTGGTCTTTGTTTACAATTATCCTGCCCTTTGCAACTATGGTACCTGTAAAGTCAGCATTCAGTGTCACATCTCCCGTAGCAACAATTATATCCACATTATGTGATTTGTCATTTGCATCATAGGTGTAGTTACCGTTTTTGACAATTGCCTGGTATTTTTTCCCCTGATACTCAGTCTCAAATATATGTTTATTACCGGAATTTGGCACTATTTTCAACAAATTGGTATTGTTAACTATATTTGTAAAAAGCGAAACACTTGCTGCATTTGTCGGTAAATCCGCATAATTTGTCAAAAGCTTTGAGTTTAGTGCAGTATACGTGCGCTGTAAAGCATCCGACTGTGCATCCATGTCCACACCATCAGCTATGCCCTTCAAAAGGCTTAAATTGCTGCCATCGTAGATGCTGTAATTGCCGGCAGTATAGATGCTTGCAGCCTCATTTACCTGTATGCTGTCAGTATAGAACTTAGTATATCTATTGAGCTTATCACTGTCTGCGCCAAAATAGTCACTGTAATACTCAGCAGCCTTGTTCGTTGGCAGATTGACATAATAGTATACAAGTCCATCATCACTATTATCAGTAGAAGGAACAAAAACCTTCTTTATACACTTGTCAATTGTCTTTGACTCCGGCAGATATGCCGAGAGAGCCTTGCCGGTCTTTGTGCTGACCACATTAGCATTAACTTCAGTATACTTTGTCTGATCCTGTCCTGTTGCCGTGATATCCTTGTACTCCTTATAGGAGAGTGGATTCTTGTTGTAAAGCGATTTGGCATCCGCACCATCTCCACTTGTGCCTATGCACTCAGGCGGCACAAGATATGCTATCTGGTCACCCTTTACAGAGATTGACTCACCCATGGCCACATTGCTGTTTTGTGTACCCACACTACTTGAGTTTACAATAGCCTGTGTATTGATATATGCGGTTCCTGCCAACATAAGCTCCCTGATATTTGACATATCAAGAGATGCCTTCCTGCCGTTTATGATAATAGCAGAGCTATCGCCTGCGACAGGATTTTCCTTGTCAGCGCCTCCATTGCCAAAGCCGACGTACTTCGCATTGTTATTCTTATTATTCTTTCCAAGTGTGACATTTGAGCCTGTACCCTTTAAGGTCATGTCATCTGCCACATATGTCATGCCATCTAAATTGACTGTTGCACCATTTACATTTATATTGCTTGTCCACAGCTGACACTGTGAATCAACAGAAAGTGTACTGTTATTGTGTACACCCGCCATGTTCTTTTTTATCGTAGCAGTATCTTTTCCGGCAAAGTCTCCCACCTCTATATCGCCCTCTGCAATCATATAGCTGGTATCCTTTACATCAAGTGTAGCATTGTTTGGAATGGTAACACTCGTAGTAGAAGTTCCTGTACCAGCCGCATTTTCACAGCCAGCGTAGAGATTACCGGATAGATTTACTTTATTAAGTCCTGATATAATATCCAGTCCTTCATTTCCAACAAGAGAATATGTAAAAAGCTCCGGAACTCCTCCCGATGCTGTAAAGCTCATGGATGGAACTCCCAGAGAAATGTCTGTCTCTATTATTGATTTAAATCCCTTTTCATCGGTATACTCTACCCTGATGCCATTAATGACTGCGCGGCTGTTGTATACCTTGAGCAGTCCATTTCCATTTTCATCGGCATTTACCGCCTTGACCACAGCGTGTGGCTTTGAGTTTTCGTCTGTGAGCTTACTATCCACATAGTCTTTAAGCTTTTCAGTTTTATAGTGCATACCGGTATTGTCAGACTCAAGACTTCCCTTTAAGCTCTTTAAATACTCCTGCGCAAATATACTCTGTCTGCCGGCCTCATTTATGCTGCTGTCAGAGTAATTCTCCATAACCTTTGTATATCCTGCTGAGTAAGCCTTGGAAATATCTCCCTGCAGACCGGTACATATCTGATCCAGCACTCCCTCTGCCGAGTAAAAGTTATCTGTATTTTTTTCGTCCGTCACCTTCATCTGGAGGTTCATAAGCGCTATCCACAGCACAGTCACAGCTAAAACAGCCACTATAGCCATTGCAACTACAACCATCACAAAGGAAGCACCACGGTTATCGTTACGCTTCATAATTAATACCCCATGCTTCCGGTCATCGTAACAACCGGGTCTTTATCCTTAAATATATCATCCAGTGAAGCCTTGCTCTCGTATACAGCCACCTTCACATCATACAGCCTTTCAGATGCATTGCTTTTTGTCAGATTCTTTATATCGACAATTGCCTTTACATCATTCTGAATTACATTGTTATTAAAGCCATATATAGCTTGATCGGGCTGTAGTGGATTATCCGGTGCTCCCATATTTACATTCAGATTGGTGGCTATATGAGTATAAGCATGACCTGTACGATTTCCCGGCTCACTTACCTTCACATATGCCTTATATGTACTCTCCTTCGTGCTCAACTCTGACTGATCCGATATAGTCTTTTGCTTTACAATGTTTACCGTGCAGTCCAGCTTGTCCTTATTATTGATTATAATGACATCGTTGCAGGTATTGTAAAGTGTTCCTGTAGATGTGTACCATGGATTGTAAAACAGATAGACATTCCTTAGATTATGGTTCACAGTATCTGAAGAATTATCATAAATCACCATGGTATAATCATCCTTCAGTGCACTATTCGGATCCGGAAAAGTCTTTCTTACTCCATTCTTATTGATAGAATATGAATACGACACCGTAACCTTGGTAGCCTTATTACTCGAAGCTCCATACTTTTCTATATCTATGGTGATAGTTCTTTTGATATCCTGCTGAGTGATGCCGCCTACACCAGGCATATTATTAAATGCATATATAATATTTGTAGCAGAATACTTGTCTGCACTCATGCAGTCAAAATTTGCATCCATGGCCGACATATCCGCTACCTCGTCCATGTTGTACTTTTTAACCTTATTGTCCGACTCTGCGTCCGATTTTGCATCCACTGTCACAAGAGCATTGTATTTCTTTGTGCCTGACTGCACACCAGACATATAGAAATAATACTTGTGCGCATCCGACTCCCTGAAATTCCAAAGCGATGTATCGCTTATTTTGGCTGATGCATCAGTCTTGTGGATACAGCTAGTGATGACATCGTCCTTGTTTACAATCTCAGCACTGATATCCTCAAGCCTCTTTACATTATCAAACTTACCCGACTTCTTAAGAAGCTCACATGCACTGCTTCCATCTGATATATTAAAACCGTCCGCCACATCAAAGCCCTCCGACGGATAGTTAAACTGATATGCCAGTGTCTTCATGGAGTTCTTTTCAATACCCTCCATAATGTTTGTCGCCAGATGTGTAGCATTCATCTCGTTTTTAGCCTTTACATTGGTCTTTGTAGCTGTGACAAATGCATTCAAAAAAGGAAGCACGATTATTGCGAGAATAGCAATCGACACAATAATCTCCACAAGTGTTACTCCTCGATCATCGTTTTTTAGCTTTCTCAAATCTGCTTCCTCCCCTCTTGTATTTTGTTATCTCATAACTCAATAATCTAACATTTGATATTTATCACTTACGGTCTCAATAACCCGCTAATCTAATAACCTAATATTATAATAATCAGTTAGTTTGTTGTACCAAACAGATTATTTGTACCATGTGGTACTGCAGGTATGTATGGTGCCTCATATGGCTTATCAAGTCCATACAGGAAATATGAATCCACAAGCATCTCACCTGTCAGCTTGCCTGTCGAATCATCAAAGCTCACGTTGAGCGTGCTGATAGTTTTCTTCTGTGATGAACCAATCACCTCTCCAAGCATAGCCTTAAGCCCATGATACTCTGTCTTGAATGCCATAACTGTGCTGACATCATAAAGCTGATAACCTGTAACCGTAGACTTTGCAGAGCCTGTTGATGTACTGCCATCAGCTGCACTGCCGTCGCCTGTCTGTGACTGAGAGCTGTTGCCATCAGCGGTCTGAGAGCTCTGCGAACTGTCTGCATTACTGCTATCCGTGGTACTGCTGTCTGAACTGCTTCCTGACGAAGAATCTGTACCGGCTTCACCGGTCGGATTATTCACATCAATAGCTGTCGGTGAGCCGACTGTAAGCTCTGTAATATTTGTATTGGTAGATTTCTCGATAGCAACCGCATCCATGATGCCGTTTTCTATCTGTAAATATGAAGGGAAATTGTCATATACCTGCTGCATGGCATCAGACATATCCTTTGTCTTCTCTGTGTAGTCATCCGCCTTTGCCGCAAGTGCTGAAAGCTGATTGTACTGTGATTTCAGATTCATATTTTCGCTCTTGAGTGAATCCCTCTTATTGGACTGTGGAATAAAAATCAAAAAATATGTCAGTGCTAAAATGGCAACACCCGCTAATATAATAAGTAACTTTTTATCTCTCGTTGACATCCTAACACCCCCTACTGATTTGTACTGTCTGTATCTGATGATGAATTGCTATCCGTCTGTGCCTGTGAGGACGTGTCCCCTGATGTATCAGCCGGCTCACTGCCTGTGCCATCTGCCGATTCAGAAGCAGCACTGTCATCAGCCTTTACATATGTGCAATCTACTGTGAACTGAACCTTTGAAGCACCGGTCTCATCAACCTCCTCCGTGATGGTTGACACATTGGATACCATGATACTCTCAAATGTACGAAGCTGTGCAATTACATCAGCCGCTATATCCTTGCTGCCTGTCTTGATGGTCATCGAAACACCATCAGTCGTAACAGACATATTCACAAGCTTTGCCTCTGACGGAAGCTTCTGCTCCAGCTCATCCACGAAGCCCGTTATCTCATCATTCTTGTTGGATGAGGCGCTCTCAAGAAGCTTGGTCCAGTCATAGTCCTTCTTGGTCTGGTTATACACATCATATATATTCTGTGCATATGACAAATCAGAAACACGAGCTTTAAGCGTCATATTGTCTGAAGTTAAAACAAGATTTGAAAAAATACTGTATGCCGTGATACCAACTGCAACTACCACACACAAGCCAAAAATGAGAAGCTGCACTGCAAAAGAAACAGGCTTTTCGGCTTCCTCCCCTGCCGGTACGGGAAGAGGCTTTCCATCAGGACCAACAGGTGGTTTTCCCTGCATCCCTGCCTGTGCGCCGCCGGATGGCATGGCACCTGCAGCTGTTCCTGCCATAAGCGGAGCACCGATTCCCTTGTTTTTCTTACTGTCAAGTATATCAAGCGGGCTCAGTGAACATCCGACACAGTTGAAATACTCTGCCAGCTTTGCCTCTGCGAGGTTTATGCTCTTTGCCACATGTATGCCGTCAAACTGCTGGAGCGGAACCACCTTGACATTAAGCTCATTGGTCAAAAGCTTTGAGAGTCCGCTGAAATCAGCACCTAAGCCAATGAGGAAAATTCTATCGATAGGAGTATCTGAGTTTCTCGACTGATAATAGTCTATCACTCGTCCGAGACTGCTTATCAGATTGGAAAGTGAATATGAAACATTCAGACGGAGCTTCTTGAAACGCTCCGAATCAATCTCATGTCCCATAGGATCCATGCCGCCGCCCGCCGGCTCATCAGGTACTGTGCCATCAGGCTTTATTGCAAGGCAGGTCTTTCTGCGTGCAACATCAACTGCATCTGTAAATGACAGATACTCTCCAAAAAGCTCACTATCCTGAATCTCCTCTATAGCATCAGCAAGTCCATAGTTGACATTGCGTTGCAGCTTTACCATGCTTCCATCCATTACAGTCAGTGTGGTAGAAACCTCATCCACCTTGACAGTCACCTTCACATCTCCTGGAATCTCTCTTCTCATGAGCTGCTTGATGGCATTTCCACTATAGTCAAGTGCTACAAGCTGCAGCCTGCAATCAGCTGCAAGAGCACCATACGACAAAATAAGATCATTAGGCACAGCAATAACCGAAAGACGTAATTTCTTTTCTTCCGGTCTGTCAATCTTCTCTATAATCTGATGTACCAGCTTGTACTGGCTCAAATCCACCGGAAAATAATCCGATGCATTCATTGCGATCATTTCCTTAAGCTGTTTTTCCTTAACAAGCGGAAGCTCTATATCTCTGCTTGCTATACGCGCTGAATTTAACACAAAAACAGCTTTTTTGGTGGCAATCTTCTTTTCCTTCAGCTTACTGTATAAGATAGAACGAAACATCCCATCCGGCTGTACCACTCCATCATTAATCATCCCCGGTGGTGTCGGAAAGCCGAACATATTGTAAATCTTGGGATTTTTTGCTTTGTAATCAATCTCAACTACTCTGGTAAGGTTCTCCCCTATTTCAATACCGAGTACCCTATTTGCCATAACCTAGTCCTCCGTGTTTATCTTTGTTTTACACTGTATACATCTGTAAAACATTCGTAACTGTTCAGTTACAAACATTCTATATATATTCGGTATATCTGTGCTTTGCTCTGCTTTTGTCTCACTGCTTGTCGTACTACCTGTTTTATACTAAGTACGCTATATTATAACACACTTTTCAAAAGCCTGCGAGTGTCAAATATGCCGATATCATTTTCTCACCCCATAGCATCGAAATAAATATTCCGGCTGCCAAGTACGGTCCCATCGCAAGCCTGTTGCCTGCGTTTGTTACTTTCATACGAATCAGATGTATCACGGAACCGATGATGCATCCTAAGAAAAATGCTAATGTAATATTCTGCCAGCCTATCGCAAGGCCTGCACATGCCATGAGCTTGACGTCTCCGCCACCTATGGCTCTTCCTCCACTTACAAGAAGAAGGATTTCAAGAAATAAACTGACACAAAAGAATCCTATCACATATTCAGACCAGTTATCATGGTCTAAAAACACATGCAGGATTCCAAGTACCAGTATAAATATATTGATTCCGAATGGAATTTCATATGTTCTCCAGTCTATCACACTCAGAACTATGAGTGCAGATGTAAGAAAGCAGTAGATGATACTCGTAAGCTCAAGTCCATTTACTGCAAAAACTACTATGTATAATATACCGTTTAACGCCTCAATAATAGGGTATTGAGGTGATATCGGTTCTTTGCACTTGCGGCATCTGCCACGAAGAAACAGCCAGCTGAAAACCGGCACCATATCGTACCACGCAAGCTGATACCCGCATCTCATGCAGTGGGATCTTTCGGTCACCACTGTCTCATGCTGCGGTATGCGGTAGATACAGACATTTAGGAAGCTGCCTATAACTATACCGAATGCAAATATTAAGATGTAGATGGGTATCAGTTCTGTGGTCATGGTTAAAAGCCTCTTTATATATTATTTATGATTTAGGGCCTTTTTTGAACTGATCTTTGTCTGAATGGTAATATGGAGAATCTCCTGTATATGTAATAGTTCCGTCTGCCTTATTATATACAATTGTTATTTTATCACCAGTCCACTTTGTGCCTTTAATTTTCGCTTTTGTTAATCCGGCATCTTTAACAGCCGTATCAGCAACTGTTCCTAGCTCTGTCTTACCCAATGTAACAGTAACCGTAGTAGCAGTAGCCGAAGCCGCAACCTCTTCGTCTGCATAATATGTCTTTAAAGCTGTAGCAATATTATCACATGTTTGGATATCTGTAGCCTCTCTAGACTTCTCAACATACTTGATAAGCTGTGGAGCAAGTACACCTACAAGCACTGCCATGATGGCGATTACAACAATAAGCTCTACGAGAGAGAAACCTTTGTTGTTCTTCTGTTTCTTTCCTAACTTTTTAAATACATTCTTTACCATAGTTCTTTTCTCCTTTTCATTATAACATGGTTTTTGTGCAAAGAGCTGTGCCCTATCAGCATCTCTTTGGTTTGTATGCGCTCATTGTACCATAAATCAAAGCATAATGCAAGTTATTTTCTAGTACAATAGCACTATTGGCGCGCAACTTTTTTCGCTTTCTTTAGCAATTTCACCCAAATTTCATCCGTTTTATTGCATTTATATCATATTTTCAATAAAAATTTTCTCCAGAGCTATACTCCGCCACAGCATAAGGGGCTTCATTCCATGTGCCCGGCTTGTGCACGCTCTCTCTCGTGAGCGAATAGCGGAGCTGCCTAGATACTGTAGGAATTATGCTTTTAGATTTTCTATGCTTGACGAAACCGTCGAAACGCGCCGTCCGTGGCTCGGTTCTCCTTGCCCATTACTGCTCACACCATCAGTGTGACCAGTAACGATTACAGCCCATTAAAAGTGCCTCTACGAGGCAGGGGCTGTAATCTGACAATAGTTGATTTATTGGCGCATAGCTTGACAGCGTGGTGTCAAGCTTGCGTTTGAACAGCAACGATATATTACATCCCAGTGGCAGTTCATTTCTGTGTTTCATGCGCATAATTCAACAGTATCTAAGCAGCTTCGCTATTCGCTCACCCGAGAGTATATTCGCCAGCCGTTCGTAGAGAATGAAGCCCCATCCTACTGTCATCAAAAGAGGAAGCAACCTCCGAGTTCTCGCCCAAAGATTGCTTCCTATAATTTACATTTCACTACAATATTAGCTCACAAGCCATTTTTTTACAGTTTCCTCATCAAAATCCACACATTCAGCTATATCTTCTATTGAGTGTCCTTTTTTCTGAAGTTTTAAAGCCGTTACTTTTGCCTGACGAATTCTGCCTTCTTCTCTTCCTAATTCTCTGCCTTCATTTTTCTGATCTTCCCACGCCTTGCACATATCAATCACCTCTTCTTTCTCATCTATGTCTATATTCGTTCCTGCAAACAGGTTGATTGCCTCGACCGTCTCTCTGTCCACCTTGCTAAACTTTTCGTCATTCTGCAGCACTTCCTGCATCTTTTCTTTATCATATGCATTCTTCAGTACCTCGAAAAGCTGCCTGATTGATGTCCTGAATCCGGTAAAGTCTGTTATCTCCCTCGGTGCCAAGATATACTGTAATTGTAATTACTGGAATCAGCTTATTCTCTTTCATAAATTGTCTCTTTAAACTGATTGTAGCAGAGCTATGATGCTTTGTCATTATATTTTTTGCCACAGCGTAAGGGGCTTCATCCCCTGAGACCGGCTACGACACGCTCTCTCGCATGAGCGCATAGCGAAGCTGCTTAGATACTGTCGAATTATGCACACTATACACAGAAATGAACTGCCACGGATGGCAGTTCAAGGAGAACCGCGCCACGGACGGCGTGTTTCGACGGTTTCGTCGAGTATCGTAAATCTTTAAGGCATAATTCCTACAGTATCTTGGCTGCGTAGCGTAGCTCACGTGAGAGAATGTGCACAAGCCATGGCTCATGGGATGAAGCCCCGTCCTACTGCCAGTACCTACAGCTGCTATGCCAGCTTCTTATTTTTCTCAAGAAGCTCATAGATTTTCTCAACGTCATAATCCGGCTTCATGGACAATGCCGCTTCGTAAATTGGAGCGATAACCTCCTCTTTTTCTTCCAGGTCATCTGCTATCTCTGCCACACTCTTGTCCTTTTGCAGCTTTTTTACAATCTGAGAAATTATCTTTTGTCTTTCTCCTAATTCTCGACCTTCTTCTCTGCCCTCTTCTCTGCCTAATTCTCTGCCCTCATTTTTCTGATCTTCCCATGCCTTACACATATCAATCACCTCTTCTTTCCCATCTATGTCTATATCCGTTCCTGCAAACAGGTTGATTGCCTCAACCGTCTCTCTGTCCACCTTGCTAAACTTTTCATCATTCTGCAGCACTTCCTGCATCTTTTCTTTATCATATGCATTCTTCAGTACCTCGAAAAGCTGCCTGATTGATGTCCTGAATCCGGTAAAGTCTGTTATCTCCCTCGGTGCCAGCAGATTAATTCTGTAATCCGGTATGAATGGCAGAAGCTCTTCATCCACATCACCAAACATATCCGACAGCTTCCTTGGACCATCCCATTCCTTTGTTCCGAGATATACTGTAATCGTAATCACCGGTATCAGCTTATCCTCTTTCGTAAATCCCGAGAGAAATTCATCTGATGTTGCTGTATCCTTTTCTTTTCGGTGCTTTTTTGCTGTTTCCTTTACCTGATTTCCATATGCCATGACATCATAAAACATGTTTTTTACCGGAATGGCATAGTGTATATCGGACTGATTTTCTACTCCTATCAGTACCACATATGATTTGCCGGTATATTTGATGCTGGCATTTTTAAAGATATCCCTCAGCTTCTGCATCGCTATGGTCTTTTTGTCAAGTCCCAGTGCGGTCAGAACCTCCGTGGTGTCCCTTTCCTTAAGGTTTTCCGGCAGGATGACCTCTCTTCCTCCATACAGTATATTGTTGCACAGATCAGCAAACCTGGCATTGTCAGCAAAGTATTCCTTTGCCATTGAGTCTTTTGCGCTCAATCCTTCTCCTCCTGTTCTCTTGTGTGAGCAGGAAAATTTGGTGCCAATGAGGGTACAGTGGTACAGTTTACAAGGTATACATGTGCTGTCCTTCTTTATGTTTTCTATATGTTTACATTATGATTATCACACTGTATACAGTTCATCTGTCTTCTGACTACATTATCGGACTTCTAACTGCCCTCTGGCTGCACTTTCTGTATTCTGTCTACATACGGCATTTCAATTTTCCTGCTGTTAATGGGTAATTAAAGCATTGAAAACTTCCATGTCCTTTGTAGAATGATGCGAAGTGGTCTGCCCTCTTCAAAGTGGTATGCACCTGTAAAAAATTGTTATGTGGTGCCGCTTACAGAAATATAATGCTTTGAGTTGATTGTAGCATAGCGGCAGTTCTTTGTCATCATAATTTTTCTTTTTCCATATTTATATTTTTTCATACTGTTTCTGCACTGCACGCCTATCAGCCTGCATTCTGCCACAGTGCAAGGGGCTTTATCACGTGAGACCGGCTGGGGCATGCTCTCTCTCGTGAGCGAATAGCGGAGCTGCCTAGATACTGTCGAATTATGCAAACGATACACAGAAATGAGCTGCCACCGGGATGTAATATATATCATTGCTGTTCAAACGCAAGCTTGACACCACGCTGTCAAGCTATGCGCCAATAAGTCAACTATTGTCAGATTACAGTCCCTGC
>OHCR01000326.1_pt1 | contig 29234 bp, 30 predicted proteins | sample 1566831 | NCBI WGS metagenome assembly OHCR01 (sample SAMEA3879516, study PRJEB24766) | human gut metagenome | biome: human-associated habitat; feature: feces | place: USA | collected 1985/1987
GGGGCGCGTGGGTTGAAATTCCATCGCTTTCACCGTCCTGTACCGCAAAGGCCGTCGCGCCCCGCAAGGGGCGCGTGGGTTGAAATCCGGATTGATGGCCGTCACCTTTGCCTCGCACGGTCGCGCCCCGCAAGGGGCGCGTGGGTTGAAACGCTCCCGGATTCTCATTGCCGTATCCCTCCATAAAAAGGAAGTCTCTGCCAACCGGCAGAGACTTCCTTTCATTTTTCTATTTTACTGATCAAAGCTTGGGTTTACGTAGTAGACGTTTTTCTCGTCCAGGCGGTCCTTGGCGAGGCGCAGGCCTTCACCGAAGCGCTGGAAGTGTACGATCTCGCGCGCACGCAGGAATTTGATGACATCACTCACGTCCGGATCGTCGGAAAGGCGCAGAATGTTGTCATACGTCACGCGCGCCTTCTGTTCCGCAGCCAGGTCCTCTGTGAGGTCCGCGATGGTGTCGCCCGTGACCTGCATGGTGCTCGCCGACCACGGGTAACCAGAGGCGAACTGCGGGAAAACGCCCGTCGTGTGGTCGACAAAGTACGGCTCGAACCCAGCCTCCTTGATCTGCTCCTCGGTCAAATTGCGCGTAAGCTGGTGAACGATCGTGCCGACCATCTCGAGATGCCCCAGCTCCTCTGTGCCGACTGTGGAAGTCCAAGGGCCACAAGCGCGAAAAACCCTTGCGCTGCAAGGGGTACAGGCCGAAAAAGAGAACGAAAACGCGAATGTGCGAAATGCCGGCTGGCTTCATTCCTTTGACGCGGACTACCACTATCGCGGCTCCGACCTTCACTACCATGTGAACGTGTCCGCCGCGCTTTCGGAGGGAGGGGCGGTATGGTGAAGGAATTTATCTCGCAGCTTCCACCGGACAAGCTGACACCCTTTAAAAAGCACCCCTATCAGGTGCGGGAGGACGCTGCCATGGACGAGCTGGTGGAGAGCGTCCGCACCTATGGTATTCTGTCACCCTTACTGGCGCGGCCAAAAGGGGAGGGCTACGAGCTGGTCAGCGGGCATCGGCGGCGATTGGCGGCGCAGAAATTGGGCCTGCCCACCGTGCCGGTGCTGGTGCGGGAAATGACCGACGATGAAGCGGTAATCCTGATGGTGGACAGCAACCTCCAGCGGGAAAACCTGCTGCCCAGTGAAAAGGCGTTTGCCTACAAGATGAAGTTGGAGGCCATGAAACGGCAAGCGGGGAGGCCACGTAAAGATAATCCCCGACAACTTGTCGGGAATTATGAAACAGCAGATGTTATTGGTGAAACAACCGGCGAAAGTGGCCGCACCATTCAACGCTACATCCGCCTGACCAACCTTGTTCCGCCGTTGCTTCAGATGGTGGACGATGGACGCATCGCCTTTTCTCCCGCCGTGGAGCTGTCCTATCTCACCCGCGACGAGCAGGCGGAGCTGTGGGACTTAATCGGGCAGGAGGACGCCACACCGTCGCTGTCACAGGCACTCCGCATGAAGCAGCTCTCCCGCGAGGCAAAACTGACGCCGGAGGTGCTGTACGCCATTCTCACCGAGGAAAAGCCCAATCAGAAAGAGCAAATCCGCATCAAAACCGAGTCACTGCGGAAGTATTTCCCGCGCAATTACTCTGCGCAGCAGATGGAGCGGGAGATCATCAAGCTGCTGGAGGCCCGTTACCGCGCAAAGGACAGGGGAGATCGATGATTTTCGCATACTGGCGCTATACAAATTTCTTCCGTACAATAGAGGCAGAAAGGAGCGAGGTTTATGGAGCAGAATTTACCGCCATTGCCGCCGGTCATTTTTGAGAACGGCCTTTACTACGAGCTGCGGGGCGAGCAGTATTATCCCTGCCTTTTGCCGCCAGAGCCGGACACCACAGAGGACAAGCTGTTGGAAACCATTATCAGTCAGATGGCGGAGGCACAGGGCATCGACGAGGACTTGAAGGCGCGGGATCAAATGGCGTGGGTGGGTGCGATGAACAACATCAAAAGCGCAGCGCTTGAGATCATGCGCGAGCGGTAAAAACAGCAAAAGAACAACAGCGGAGACAGGTCAATCGCCTGCCTCCGCTATTTTTATGCCCCAACGGGCAAGGAGGAACGATATGGATTATTTCTACGAGCATGAATCAGAGCTATTTACATTTTACCGTGTTCCAAAGGTGCTGTTTACGGAGGAACCATTCAAAAACATGAATTGTGAAGCAAAATTACTTTACGGATTATTGTTGGACAAAATGGGACTTTCCCGCAAAAGCGGGTGGTTCGATAAGCAAGGGCGCGCCTTTGTTTACTATGGCATCAACCGTATTATGGAGGACTTGGGCTGCGCCCACAGCAAGGCGGAGAAGCTGCTATCCGAACTGGAGCAAGCTGGCCTGCTGCGCCGGAAACGGCAGGGGTTGGGGAAGCCGTCTGCACTGTACCCCCTGAAATTCGAAAACCGAATTTCTTGACTTTCGATTTTCGAATTTCAAGAACGCTGAAAATCAGCGTTCAGGTGCGCTGATTTTCAGCGTCTAATAAGACTGAGTAGAGCGATACTGAGATAAATATATACCAAGCCGAAAAAAGAATAATAGGGAGGATCATCAGATGAAGAACAAAGAGAACTTACGGGAAAAGCAGGTAAATCTCCGCTTGACGCAGGCAGAATATGAGCGGCTCACCCGCACCGCGCAGGACCACGGCATCGGGCGGGCGGCGTATCTCCGCATGGTGCTGCGGGGCGCGTGGCTGCGGGAGGACGGCAGAAAATCAGGATAACTTTTTCCGCTGGAATTTGATGCAGGCCGTCACACGGTCACGGATATAGGGAGCATCCCGCTTGGCGTAAAACTCCAGTGGCTCCGAAAGGGCGGCCATGATCTCTTTTTCGGCAAAGTCGCAGCGAAGCTGCGGCCCATAGAGATTTTGGGCCGCATGGACCTGTCGGACAAAGCCCGTTTTCATGGGCTGAGCCTTGAGCTGACGCACCAATGCGGCCGGTTCGATCTCCATGGGATAGTCCCGTGTGTTGGACAGCAAACCCGCACCGAAGTCAAAGATGGGGCAGTAGTCAAAGCCATCACCGCAGCGCAGCACAGCGATGTTGTTCAGATGCCGGTCCTCGTTGCCGAACAGCATATCCACCTCGAACAGCAGCGTCAGATAGGTGCCGAAGCGGTCAAGTCCCGTCAGCCGCTCAACCTGCTCCACCAACCACGCAAGGCGGCTTTGAAGATTGGGCAGGCGGTTTACCGCGGTCTGCCAGTCCGGGCCAACGCCTTTTCGCAGCAGCTCCGCAAGGGTCAGAATGGCCTCGCTCTGGCGCAGAAAGTTGGCACTGGAACAGCCGTTTCGGATGTGTCCGTGGACTTGCATCCGCTCCATGCGGTAGGTCACATAGCGAAAGCCCAGCGCATCTGTATTGGTTTGTGCCAGCAGCGCAGAGGTTACGGTTTCTGCCAGCCCTTCATAGCCGAACAGATCCAGCTTGTACCAGCGGCCATCTGCCAGCCATTTTTCCTGATTGCCCTTAGACGAGGTTTCTGCGATGCGGCTTCCCGTTGTCAGTCTGATCGACATATTCAGCCCTCCACAATTTTGATCCAGCACGAATCCTCTGCCATGCGCCCTTCGGTCTTGCGGATGATCGCCAGCGGGTCATAGCAGTCCAGTCCCAAGTCAGACAGGTAATATTTCAAACCGTCCCGCTCCTGCGGCACACAGCGGTCTTTCAAGAAGGTTTGCAGATCGTCCCATGTGGGCTTGCGGTTCACGCCGAAAGCGGTGGAAAGGGGAGAACTGGCCTCGTTTTCGATGGCAAGTTGATGAGTGGTTTGGTCAGCGCAGATCTTCGTACAAGGCTTGTTCCCATCGTAGTAGTACAGGATCAGGAGGGCGTGAGCGCTGCTTCGGGCATTGGCCAGAAAGGCATCGTAATCAGACACGGCAGGGCGGCGGATGGTGATGCTTTCCCCATCGAATTGCAGCGTTACGGTGCGGCTGCCCTCAGAGATGCCCAGGGCCCTCATCCAAGCAGATGGCAGAGCCACGCGGTAGCCATTGGCATCCGGCCCGGCGTTTCCACCCGCCTTGTTGATAAGAATATTTGCAGTTCGTTCCTCGTGCAGCACGGTCATTCACCTCAAAAGTTTCTCGCAATTATTATACCTATTGGACACCAATAAATCAAGAAGTTAATTTTACAACAGCATTGTCACGAAAATGAAGCCGCTATACGTAAGCTGCTTTCGCAAGCATAGCATTTGGCCGTCCAAATGCGCTTGTTAGGGGAAGCAATTCCCCTATAACCCCTTATGAATTGAAAGGAAAAACGATTATGAGAAAACGACCAATCAAAATATCGCTCCGTTTGAATGAGCAGGAGCATGAACATTTGAAACAGCAGGCTATGCTCTCTGGCTTCCCAATGGAAGTATTCCTCCGTGCGCTGATCTCTGGCATGAACCTCCGATCCCGACCACTCGCTGAATACGCCGAAATCCGGCGTCAACTCGCCGGCATTGGAAATAACATCAATCAAATCGCTCATGTTGTCAACACCTGCGGCTATGCCACGAAGGAAGACATTGCCGCAGTCACGACAGCACAGCGGGTGATCTGGCAGATCGCAAAGCGGCTTTGAGATAGCTTATTCCAGGATATATGCCGTCTGAACAAGGCCAACGACAAAAAGCAGAGCGCGCAGCCTCCTTTCTCAAGGCTGCGCGCCTGTTTTTGTTATATCGATCAATTCCCACTTCTGGGACGCAAGCATCGAAATATTGCTTGTGGATACAGCGTTTTATGGTATAATTATTTTGTGAGATTATAACCAGAATGGTCAGTGAGCTTGAAGGCTTATCAAAGGAGTTGGTGTGATGACAAAGTACGGAATTGATCCAAAGGTTATTCGCCAGATTATTGATCTGGCAAAAGGACATCACATCCAAACGGTGATTCTCTTTGGTTCCCGCGCACGAGGGGACTTCCGCCGCACAAGCGATATTGATTTAGCTGTGCAGGGAGGCGATGTATGCCGTTTCAGACTGGATGTTGAGGAAGAAACGCATACATTGCTGACCTTTGATGTGATAGATTTATGTTCTGATTTGTCCCCGGAATTGCGGGAAGCCATCAGCAAGGAGGGAGTATTGCTCTATGAAAAAGTTTGATAACTACCGTAAAAATTTAGACGTTCTGCGGCGCTCTGATCAACAAGATCTCAACAATGAATTTATCATTAGCGGCATCATTGATAAGTTCTCCATTCAGTTTGAATTGGGCTGGAAGGTCTTAAAAGAGCTGCTGACTTACGAAGGCATCGATGCCGCTAAGACAGGTTCCCCTCGTGAAATTATCAAACAAGCATACCAGTATTACCCTTGCATAGAGGAAGATGTGTGGCTGGATATGCTGTCCCAGCGCAACAATATGGCGCATATTTACGATGGAAATGCCGCGCAAGCACTGGCACAGGAGATCATCAACCGCTTTATTCCGGCCTTTGAAACGCTGGAGAAAAGCATCTGTGAGCGATATGCCAATCTTCTGGATACGCTCTGAGAAACTATTTTACAAACACATGGAGGCCCACGATGGCACTTGAAAATAAACTTGGTATCACCAACTCCGCCGAGCTCGCCCGCGAGGAGGAGCGAATCAGCAAAAGGAAAGCCGTGGAACTGTTTGAAAGCAGCGCTCTGGACAAGCTGGCCCCCGGCAGATTTGCGTCATTGCAAGCCATTCATAAGGCGCTTTTCGAGGATATTTATGACTTTGCAGGCGAACTGCGCACGGTGAATCTTGCAAAGGGCAATTTTCGTTTTGCCCCTTTAATGTATCTGGAGGCAGCGCTTGGAAACATCGACAAGATGCCGCAATCTACCTTTGACGAGATCATCGAAAAGTATGTGGAGATGAATATTGCCCACCCGTTCCGCGAGGGCAACGGCCGAAGCACTCGTCTGTGGCTCGACCAGATGCTGAAAGCCGGTATCGGACAGGTGGTGGATTGGAGCAAGGTCGATAAAGAGGACTACCTACTGGCCATGGAGCGCAGCCCCATCAAGGATGTGGAGATCAAGGTGCTGCTGAAGGCGGCTCTGACCGACGAGATCAATAGCCGCGAGGTCTATATGAAGGGCATCGACCACAGCTACTACTATGAGGGGTATACGACCTTCAAGACGGAAGATCTGAGCAAGGAATGAGATGCACATTGATTTTGCGGACAAGAGCGTTTCCCAAAGTATCAGTCCCAAAGTTCCAAAGTATCAATTTGATACTTTGGACTGCTCGCTGGAGGAACTGGCTGTTTTGGAGCGGGTCGCACAGAACCCAAGCATCAAGCAGCAGGAACTTGTGAGCGCAACGGGTAAATCCATCGCAACCGTGAAGCGGATCATGAAGTCCTTGCAGGATAAGAACTATATCCGCAGAGAGAACGGCAAGAGATACGGCAAGTGGGAAGTGTTTGCAAGGAGGAAAAATGACAAAGAATATTACAGATTTTGTGCAGTCTTGTATTGACGATTACAAGCACTTTGTCGATATAGATAGTTTTCCCTCTTTTGATGTGAAGCCAAAGGAAATGACATTAGAAAAGTCTTTGAAGCAAGGATTTGATGCCCCAGCAGCAGCGTTTTACGATATTCCTACAGGTAATCATACGCTTGAGATTTGGTCAAAATTATCCATTCCACAAATGAATGCAGCGTATCTGGTGTTTCACGAGTTCACTCATATTTGGGATGCCGAGGTTTATTCACAAAGGGATAAATTTAAACACATGTCAAATAAAGGATACACAGAATATCATGCAGCTCAGATTGACTTTATGAAATTGTTGGGGGCAAAGAGTATTGCTGAGCCGTTTTCCTTCAGTATGAAGCAGTCGGTTGAAACCTTTGGAGGAACAAAAACAGCAAAAGAATTTGTCGATATGCCGCGAAATCTTGCGAATGAGTTGATAAGCAGAGAAGATTTTCCAGCAAATATTGAAACCTTGGCAACTACAATGGGGGCAATTTTTAACTACTATGGTAGACGTTCAATTTGCAAAATGTACGCAACTGATTACATAGACGAAGCCGATACAAGTGTAATTGCTGGATTTATTAGTGAAGACACAGTTAAAGCTTTAGATGCATTTATGCTTGGTTGGCTTGATACGGGGAAAGTATCATTATTAGATGCTCTTTATGGGAAAATGATAGTCTCATTAGCGCAGAGAAATAAACTTGCATAAGGATAATAGCTCCTCGTCACCGGATGATGTTCCAGTGATGAGGAGCTAGTTTCTGTTTATGGACTTAGGTTTTCCTGTCCGTTTTTGAATGTGAAACGGATGTCGTCATCAGCGTAGACGGTTCCATAGCGTAGATGCGCTGAACAATGGCTGCCTGCTCTCGGTTGACCACCAGATTGCCATCCGGCCCACGGTCGTAGCCGAGGAACCGGTTAAACGGTACCGTGACCTTGCCGTCCGCAAAGCGCTTCCGCTGGCCCCAGGTGCAGTTTTCAGAAATACTCCGGCTTTCCTCCTGCGCCAGCGAGGACATGATGGTCAGGAGCAGCTCGCCCTTCCCGTCAAACGTCCAGATTGCATGTTGCGCGCGTGAGCGGCCACAGATGCGCTGCTCAGCGGCCGGATTGCGCTCCCAGCGGCCACCCAATAATTGAAGCATTTTGCTGAATCTCCATAATGGTATTATCTGCGTCAGCAGAAATACTTTTTCAGGAGGACAGTACAATGCTGGACTATCCTCGCTTGTTGTGTTCTTCCAGGAAGGATTCGAGCGAGATATAGAGCCTATTATTTCGCCAACACGAACTCTGGATTTCGTCTTCGCGCATTGACGTTTCGTCGAGAGCATGGTAAAATATTATAGCTTATTGTGCGCTTTGATGCTACAGGAGGTTGATTCTATGAACGGCTATATGACTACGAAAGAAGCTGCTGAAAAATGGGGCATCACACAAAGGCAAGTGCAAAACCACTGTAAAATGAATCGGATACCCGGAGTGCTAACGCACGGAACGACCTATATGATACCGGAAAATGCCGAGAGACCGGTCTACGGTTTTTTCTCCGGACAGCCATCGGAAAAAGGCAATACTGAAAAATAAGCATTGCCGCGTGTGTTTTGGCGGTCTGAGGGGAGAAAGAAGAGATGCAAGCACGTAAGGATTCCAGAGAGCCTTTAAATAAACGCCCATTTGACTTGCAGGAAGCGGTCGTATTGTTGGATGTGTATCTCGACATGATAAAGAATGGGACGTCTATTATGAAGGCTGCTGAAAAAGCATCCGTGCGCCTGCGTAGCCTCGCAAAGAGAAACGGATATGTAATCAGTGACAGTTATCGCAGCGCAGGTGGATTGGTAAATCGGCTCCGTAGTCTAGGAGGTCTGTATGAGGGGCAGGAATCAAAATCTGCTCCGGGAACACCTATGTTTGCTGAGGTGGTCTCACTCTACAAAAACGACAGAGCTCGTTATGAAGAAATCCTAAGCACGGAGAAGAGCGTTGCATCTCAAGATGGTCAGAATTCTGGTGAGCAGCGTACTGCTCATGGTAAGGCAACAGCAGAGGAAGAAGGGAGGAAAACGAACATGGAAGAAATAAGCAATCCTGCTGAACAAGAGTTTTTCCAGTGGCTTCCTAATGCTGTCACGCCCTTTGTATTAAAAGACATCCAGAAATCATATGCACAGATAAACGTCCTCCTTATCAAAGCACGGGCATTGACTCAGACGCTAACGAGCGTCACTTCCATAGACGAAGTGGAATATGCTTTGCGGCGCACGAAAAAGACGTTTGCCAATAAGCGCCTTCGCAACACGGCTGTGCAGCTCCTTGCGGCTTATATTGTCTACCTTCGTGAAAAAGAAAAAGCTCCCGTTGAAACGGAAGTATTACAGAAAACGGTTGAAATACAGCCCAGCTGGATTAAATATGACTTTACAAATGCTCAGAGTTTTGAGCGCACCGCTCCTGTTTATTGCGCAATAGCTGGAGTACCCATTGAGGGGAAAAATTGGGCTCGGATTCTCGTCGGCATTACCGAGCAGGAGCTTGCTAGGCATAATGTAGCAATGGATGGGCTTTATAAAGAGTCGCTAATTGCAGTGAAAAAAGACCGCCCCTACTTGTTGGAGGAGCGGCTTGATGGCCTTCATTGCGCACAGCTTTCAAATGGATATTGGGTATGTATTAACTATAACATTCCGCACCTCATGGAAATGATACGGGCACTGTGCGTAAGGTGCGGATATACCGAGGAGCAGATTGTTCTCTATGGTAAGGCTAAGGCATCTGCATCGGGTCGAAAGGCCAAAACTACGCCTGCCGAAAAGAAGGATGAAACTCAGACTTCAAATGGATATGGCGTTTCGATAGAAAAATCCGAAGCATACCTCCGGTCTGCTGGTCTGCAAGGTGCAACAGTAAAAGAGCTGATAAAGGCTGTTCAGCCCGATGCAGCAGTTTCGTCCACTTCTTCTGCTTTGGACGGTAGCGTGAACATTATTGCCATGCCTGGTAACCGGTATGTTCATGTTGATAGCTTTGTTGACCTGGACGAGGCTGAAGAAGCGTTGGGACGGATTCTGCGGACGCATTTTGCTCAATTTGGAGGTTATAGCAATAACCAGCTTCTCTTCGGGGCTGCCTCCCAAGAGCTGTCGATGTTTTTGAATGACAACGACTGTGAAAACATTGATGCGGTGTATGCCATTGCCCGATTCCTTTTTGAGAAAAAGGCTGTGGCAGGGGCACCGTACAAATTCTCTACGCCACATATTTTCGAGAAGGAACCAGACTACCCGATGACTCTGCGGGGCCTGATGATTCACCTTGCCAGAAGCAATGGCGGCCTTCTGTATGCCTCCGATGCTAAGGACTATTTGCAGAAGACCATGCTCACCTACGGCGGCATTGGCCAGCTCCTGCAGCTTGGCTCATCCAACACTTTCCTTATTTACGATTCAGACCGCTATCTTCTAAGCGAGTCGTTGGGAATCGACGATGCTTGGTGTCTTCGGATGCACGACCGGCTGGATGACCTTTTCCGCAAGGCGAATGTGGCATATGTCATACCGAGAGATATTAACGCTGCATGGCTGACAACGCTGCCGTCGCTGCCGCACGGTTTGGATTGGACGCTCCTTTTGTTGCAAGAAGTGTTGGATAAGTATCCTGCCATCGGCTTTAAATCTATTTCTCCGGATTTGAACCAGACGCACGATACACTTGCTGCTGCGTTCGTTCCGGTTGACTCACCGCTCCAGACCTTCCCAGATGTGGTTACACTTTTTATGGAAGAGCACCATGATTTACCGATGCGTATGCCCGGTGAAGACTTGCGGCTTGAGCTGCGGGATGCGGGAATGCTGGAAAACAGCGAAATGATTTATGCGCTACCGAAGGCGTTGAACGACTACCGGTTTGCGTGGTCAAATGAAAATAAAACAGTATATGTGCGTGGGAATAAGTAAACGCGCCATATTAGAATAGAGGTCAATCTATGTACGGATATGAGTGGACGGGTCAAAACGGTATTTACCGTCTGTCAGTTAACAGCAAAATTGAAAAAGAGATTCGTCCTGTGTTCAAAGAGGAGCTGGATTATTTCGGCTTTAACGAACATTGGACATATCCGGACACAGATGCTCCGTTACTTTGGGCCGAGGGGATTCGCCGCTACATTCTGAACGGCACTTGTGTTGCGGAAGCCACGGGCGGTGGATTCTACACGAAACCGACCATAAAAATTTATACTGAAGGTCTGAATCTGGAGCCAATTGATGTCGATGCACTTTGGGGAGAAAATGAACGCTTGATGCTCGGTCTTGAAAAGACATCCATGGATTTTATTCGAGAGACTCATAGCAAATATGAGAAACAGGGTATGGAGTTCACGGTCGCATTTAGCGGAGGAAAGGATTCCTTGGTGCTCATCGACCTCGTTAGTCGAACACTATCTCCCGACAAGTATTCCGTGGTTTTTAGCAATACGGGGATGGAGCTTTCCACGACCATTCAATCTGTTGAAATGGCAAAAAAGCACTGGTCTTCGCTTAAATTCTATGAAGCCAAAAGTCATCTTGACCCTATTGACAGCTGGGATGAGTTTGGCCCTCCGGGAAGAAGAATGAGATGGTGCTGTGCAGTTCATAAATCAGTTCCCACTATTTTGCTACTTCGTGAATTAACAGGAAATTACGCAATTAAAGCTGTGGTTTTCGATGGCGTAAGGGCAGAAGAAAGTGCGCAACGTGCAAGCTATGACGAGATTGGTTTCGGGGAAAAGAATATCAATCAAATCAACTGTCATCCAATCTTGAAGTGGAATTCGGCGGAATTGTTTATTTACCTTCTAAAGAACAAAATCCTATTTAATCAGGCATATCGTGATGGCTTGTTTAGGGTAGGCTGTGCGGTTTGTCCGATGTCCTCGGCATGGTGGGATGGCATTGTTAATGATATTTATAAGGAAGAACTAAAGCCGCTGCTTTCAAAAGTTGAAACGATGGCGATGATAGCTAAGCCTGAGTCTGAGGTTAAAAAGTATGTCGAACAAGGTGGCTGGAAAGCACGAATGGGAGGGAACATATTGCCCAACGGTGGAAAGCGAGTTATCGAATCCACCTCAGATGATGATTCAATATCCTTCGCTTTCACCGAAATGCATCAGGAATGGTTATCTGTCGCCCCACTGCTTGGGCCAATAGTGTCATTTGGAAATGGACGCGGCACTCAAATAATAGGCCATCAAGAGTTTAGGCTTAGAATTAAGACTGAACCGACAGTTACAGTCAGCTATTACCCGTATTCCAGAATGGATAGGTTCGTTATTAGCCACCTTAGAGCCGTAGCAAACAAAGTGGCATATTGTATTGGATGCAAGGCATGCTGTGTTCAGTGCCCTACAGGAGCCTTTACAATCAACGACGACGGGAAGATTTATATTCGTAGCGAACAATGTGTTCACTGCTATAACTGTTTAACTTTTACAAATAGAGGATGCTTGGTGGCTAAATCATTAGCGTCGACAGGAGGAACCGATATGGAACTCAAAGGCATGGATAGATATAAGCACTTCGGCCTTAGAAGGCCGTGGCTTGAAAACTTCTTTCAGTTCGGCATGGAATACTTTACCATGCAGCGCATTGGCAGCAAGCAATACGAAGGCTTGGGTGCATGGCTGTATGAAGCAAACCTTGTCACGGCGAAGAAGTCTGGTGTCACGACACCGCTTTTTGAAAAGCTCCAGTCGTTAGGGGCCGGAAATCCATTAACGTGGGCTATCATCTGGACAAACCTTGCCTATAATTCCATTATTTCCAAATGGTATATGCTCTACGCACCTTCAGGAGAAATCTACGAGAAAAACGATTTGATTTTCCTTCTGGGAGATGATTATTCGAAGTCCACGCGAGACAATGCTGTAACCGCTCTACTTGAAACCTTCCGGCATAGTCCCATCGGTACTGTTTTGAAGCAGGGCATCCCGATTCCAAACGGAAACAGCTATAAGTTTTCAAAACAGGGATGGAATACTCCGGATGCGGTCGCTATTCTCTATGCGTTGTATATGTGGGCAGAAGCAACGGGCAGATATACCTTTACGCTTGGCCAGATGGCTGCAGCGAGAGGAAACGCCGAGGCAAAAGGCGTAGACCCCGTGTCCATCTTCGGCATCAATCCTGACCGCTTCAAGGACATCCTGCAAGATATTTCCCTTCAGTTCGACAAGTACATCCGCACGACCTTTGTCGCGGATTTGGACAATGTCCAGCTTTTCCCTGAATACAAGTCTCTTGATATTCTGGATTTAATCGCAAAGTAAGGAGGAGGAATCATGGCTAAGTATAATACCTACATTGAGCTGAGCCCACACTACGAATCGGTGGTGGATATTGATTCTGAATCTCGTCATCCTGATATGTGGCAGGAGTACATTGTCCATGAAGATATGAAGGGAGCCATTGAGAAAATCTGTGACTCCATGAAATATGAAGACGAGGACAAGCGTCGCTCTTTCTGGATTCATGGTGCATATGGCACCGGCAAGAGCTATGCTGCAATCGTTCTCAAGCATCTTTTTGAGGACAAAGTCGATTCTATCCGAAAGTTCCTCTCGAACCAGATGCTGATTCCGTACAGAGAGAGATTCCTTTCCATTCGGGAAAAGGGAGAGTTCCTTGTTATCTGGAAGAGTCAGGCTACCGACATTAAGAGCGGTATCCAGCTCATGATGACAATGGAGGATGCCATCCGTGAAAAACTCAAGGAGAAATTTGGCGCATCCGCTTACTATGGTAAAAAATCCCTAGTTGCTGCCGCACAAGACGCCGTCAACGATTCTTCCATCAATTGGGACGAACTCTTCACGAACCAGACGTATGCTCTATATGAAGAGTATGGCTCTGTCGATGATTTCCGCGAGGAAGTGAACGCGGGGAACCTGAAAGCAGCAAATGTTGTCGCCCGTATCTATCGAGATAAGGGCTGGGGCTTCTTTACTTCCCTTCAGATGTTTAAAGATTGGGTCGCCGATGTCATCGAAGGGAACAATCTGCAGGATACCGGTATCATCTTTATCTGGGACGAATTCACCTCATATCTCCGTAACAATCCGACTGATGATGTTCTTCAGCCTCTCTCGGAGTTCTGCAAGGAGCAGCCCTTCTTCATGTTCCTGATTGTCCACAGAGCACCTAGCTGGGTCAGCCAGATTGGAGAAGAAGTCTACGAGCAGATTGTCCACCGCTATCATTCTCTTGACTTTCATGTGAGCGAAAGTGCGGCCTATGAGTTGATTGGCAGCTCCATCCTTACCCGTGCGGGGATGGAGGAGCAATGGAATGCGGAAAAAGATAAGCTGATGAAATCCATCAGCAAAAACATCGCCGATTTCGATAATCTGGACATGAGCAGCAAGAAGGAACGCCTCCGTCAGCTCTGCCCGCTGCACCCGATGACGCTTTCGCTCCTTGCAATTGTTGCCCAGAATTTCGGAGCTTCCCAGCGTACACTCTTCCGCTTTATGAAGGATACGAAAGAGTCCGAAGAGAATGTCGGCTTTATCTATTACATCAATAATTATGGCCCGGATGACTGGCGGTGGTTGACCCCGGATTTCCTGTGGGATTATTTCTTTACCAGAGAGAGCGACGTTCGTAGTTTTTCAGCAGAGGCCAAAAGCGCATATCAGCATTTTATGGCGAAGCGTGAATACATCGCAGACGATTATCACATGCATGTGTTCAAAGCGGCCATGCTGCTGATTGCGGTCATGTCCTCTGGAACTGTCAGCAATCTTTATAGTCAGGCCACACAGCGCAAGGTTTCTGCTACCAGAAGCACCTTGTATAAATGCTTTGCTGGTCAGCTGAACAAGGAAGATGTGGAGATGTACCTCTCCGACCTTGAGCAGATAGGCGTGCTCCGCCTTGATGCCATGACGAACGGAGATATGCGCCTACAGATTCCCTACACTGGAAACGCAGACGTATTCGATGTCCGCAAAGAGATGCTCATCAAGAAGTATACCCGCTACGAATTATTTAAGAAAAACGGGTATTTTGCAAAGTCCATGGAAGCAAAAATCTGGGACAAGACAAGCGCATCTTATGGCAGAATGTTTATCGCGGCCTGCGATTCCGGAACGACGTCAATGAATGCTCGCTTTGGAGAGGTTCAAACGGAACTGAAAAAGTGCCCGTATAAGTTTGGAATTCTTGTCATAGCGATTTCTGAATCCAGTCAGTTTGCGGCAATGCAAGAAAAAGTAAAGACTCTCGCCGCTCAGGACGAAACAGGGCGCATGGCTATTTACCTTCTGAAGTCTCCGCTGACCGAAGACCATCTGGATAGATGGTATAATGCTATGACACATTCTGAGCTTGCTGGCGAGGAAGGTAAAAGCGGCGATTCAGAACGGTATTCGGATGAGGCAAGCAGCATTATTGAAGAGTGGTCTGCTCCTGCAATGGATGACCAGCTCATGGTCGTTTGCGGAGATAAAGTATATCCGTCTGAATATGGCACCTCTTACTTTGCCACAAAACTGGAAAAGGATATAATCTTCGGTTCCATTTTCACTGCAGCTCCCGAACTTATCGTTTCGACGAATACTGCCTTCAAAAAGATTCAGCAGAGTACTGCCTTGGCTGGTGTACAAAAAGCATCTCCTAATACTCAAGTCGGCAATATTGTTAATGGTTTGAAGCAGGCTGGCGTGTGGGATGTTGAGGGCCTTGAAGCACTCGCGCAAAGCAAAGGAAACGACGGCGCAGCTGCAGTTGCCAAGATTGCGAGCTTCATATTACAGCGTTTCTCTCAAGGGACGCAGATTAAATTGGACGCTCTTTGGCAGGAACTTCAGGACGCGCCTTATGGCTACTATAATTGCATGGCCTGCGGATACATCCTTGGTTTCTTGCTGCGTTACTATGTCAACAGTGAGTTTAGCTGGAACAAGGGAGACAACAATCCGTGGCCGCTGACTGACCAAACACTAGCCACGATGATTACCAGTCTCTGCAAAGAGGAAGTTATCAACAATTATCTTTCCCCTGGCTCTGAAGTGTGGCAGAAATTCAAGCCCTATGTGCAGAAGGTCTTTCAGCTTCAGGACAGCGAAGCGGTCAATGAAACCGAAGCTCGGAAGTACATGTCCAAACAGTGTACAGAGAAGGCTGGCGCTCCATTCTGGGTTCTGAAATACGCTCCAGAAGAGAAATTTGGTGGCGCAGCTGCAAAGCAAACGGCAGATGAGATAATAGACCTGTTCTGCGATTTTCTGTCTGAGAACGGTGACCAGGAACAGGTAATGGGAAACATCACCGTAAAGTTCACCGGCCATGGGAATGTTCGGAAAGCGCTGGCAAGCCTTTACTTTGACCAAAATACAGTTTATGACGCGTTCAGTTCGTTCATTTCTCAGAAATGCAATGAACTTCAGAAACTGCAAAAGGCCATTGGACTTACAAGTCATGACTTGTTTGATGCTATTCATCAAATGATGCAGGGGCAGGTTTCTACCTGGACGGAAGCCCAGGTAGAGGAAAAACTTTCCGAGCTTTGCATAGAGTACCGGGTTGTTGCCATCTTGAACGATGCGCTGACTGTTAAGCGAAAGAGCATCAAGCTTCTGAGCGACGATATTACAAACATGTTCGACCACATGAAAGTTCCCGGAACCGTCATTGAGAAGCTTGGCTCCAGTTGGACACCTGCGCTGCAGGCAATGAGGGCTATTTCTACTACGCAGTGGTCGAAAATTGAACTTGCAGACAGAGAAAACTATGCAGAGCTTTTGAAAACGGATGCGCAGAAAGTGTGGGGCTTTGTTTCCTCTTCAAAACCGCTTTTGCAACGGTATATGGAATCCCATGGGCACAACTGCACTGACGAAGAGCTAGACGGTATATACAAATCTCTGAAAACTGTAAACTACAATTCCCCGGCTGCTGATTTTGATGCCCGAATCGACGCGCAGCTCAACAAGGTCGCCTATAACAGAAACAAAGTCCGCATTCAGGAACTTTGGAAAGAGCAGAGTGGCTTTGACTCCATCACTCTTTGGTGCGCAAACTATGCCGTACCCATCCAGTGGGTTGTCAGCGATGAAGTCCTTCCTCACATTATAGTACTAAAGACTGTGCAGGATGGAAAAATTGCGGACAATACTGCTCTCCATAATGCAACACAGTTTTTTGAGACGCACACCGTCAGCGCTTTGAAGGACAAAGCATTTATCGTCAGTTGCTTTATTTCCCAGATTGGTGAAAGCTATCGTAGCGCTTTTGAATCATCTGGGTCGGTTTTGGTTTCTCGGATGAAAACTAATACGAAGTTGACTGCTGATGTTTATTCCTGGGCCAACAAGGTAGGAGAAATCCGAAAGACTGTTGATGCTTTCCTGCGTGATAAATTCTGTGGAGAAGCAAAGAAAAAAGTAAAGTCAATGCCGGAGGCACAGCTGCGTGACAGGATCGTACAGCTCCTCGACGAGAATCCCGACCTTTATACGCTGTTTATTAAGTGAGGAGGCTAAATCGTGACAATTGCTGAAATCAAGGAAAAGCTCAGCCAGGAACGTGGCTTCGGTTCCCGGTACCCTGCACGGATTATTTTCATTGAGAACCTTGACGACTATTCTGCGCTTGAGCATCAGCTGAAGGGTATCTGCGATGTCACGATAAATGTGGCCGATTTTTGCCGTGCACCAGATACTGTCCCTCAATTCGACCAGATTAAGAACAAGTTGAAAGAGTGCGAGGGACAGCAGGTTTTGTTGCTCTCTGTTGGTGAATACCTACGTTTGTGCACGAAGCGCGAATTAAATCCCGACCGCCGCCAGTTCAGAGCATTTTGGGAGACGCAACAACCGGAAGCATCCAAGACCAGGGTCATCATTCCTGTTTTCAATTGTAGAGATATCTTTGACCGGATTATCGGAGCAATTGATGAGCGCCAAGAAGATTATGTCTGGACGCTCGATTCTGCGCCATCAGTTGAAAGCTATACCGTATCTGTATATTCCCCCAAATTCAAGGAAGCCATTAACCCAGATGCAGATAATTTGACCTCATGGTTCCGAGATTGGCAGATTATTCTTAGAAGAAATGTGCCCTGTTCAGTTGTGACCATGCAGTACGGGAATGTCGAAACAGCCTACGGCACAGTAAATATTAAGCCCATTGATAGTCCGTTCAGATATCTTACGGACATTCTGGTGGACGGTAATCTACTTGTTGAGAAATGGCAAAGCAATGACTTCTGGAGTCGAGTTGTTAATTTCACCTCACAATATGCAGCAAAAACGGCATCGTTCGATAAAGTCATACTTGATGCACTAAATGTCAATGAGTTTGACTTCGTTTCTGTCGCGGCAAGATGGGAAACGTTGAACGACTTTCAGAAGAACCTTGTTTGGCTCTGGTATAGGGTATACCCGACCGATGAGTACTATAGCTATGCCTGCAAAAAGGCATTATGTGCTTCTGAGATTCCGGAGAGGATTCGAGATGAGATTTTGCTCATTTCTAATAGGAGCGACCGCTGGATTGAGGAGCGGATGGCTGCTGTTCGGGCTTTGTCTTTTCATTCCTTTGATGACGCGTATTTTGCGCTCATGGATAAACTACCGTTAGACGAGACAAAACTGAAGCTCCTTACTTACCAGACCCACGAAGAAAAAACATATGCTGTCAAGGTTATCGGTAACATGCTTCGTGGTGGTGCTGAACCGAGTGCGATAGCTTCTTCCTTGTTAGAACGTGATTATCCATCGTTGGCATCGTACATGAAGGATGAAATGGGCTGTGATGATATCATAGATGAATATATGGCATGGTATCGCAAGAACAAAATCATCAATCGATATCCGGGCGACTATCCAGTCCAAATAACTTTTGACCGCTTTGACGCTCGGTACAAGCTCATGCATAAGCTGCAGGGGCAAGACTGCGTGTCATTTTGGATTGACGGATTTGGAAGTGAATATACACCCTTGTTTCTATACGAGCTAAAAGCAAGGGGCATCGTTCCAGAATCCGTAAAACTAGCCACTGCACTTCTACCCACAGAGACAGAATATAATCACCAGTGGGACGAGCACGACCCTATGACAATTAAGTGGGATAGACTGGATTCTTTCTCGCATAAGGGGATGCCAGATGACAAAAGCTACTACTCCTGCATTGTCCATCAACTTTCCGTGTTTTTTGATGCGGCTAAGAAGGTTGAGGAACTCTTGGAGAGCCATGAGTATGTAGTTGTGACTGGAGACCACGGAAGCAGCCGTTTTGCGGCACTTGCATTTCATCAGGAAAATGTCGTCCCAATTTCTGCTCCCAAAAAGTCAACGGTTCGTAGCTTTGGAAGATTTTGCAAGCTCGATGATAATGCTGGAGATGTCATTGCTTTGCCAAATACGGTCGTAGCTACTTCAAATGGCGAGCGCTATCTAGTTATGGATAACTACCAGCACTTCTCGGTGAGCGGCAATGCAGCTGGTGGAAACACGGATGAACATGATGTTGTTGGGGAAATCCACGGAGGAAATACAGCGGAAGAAAGGCTCGTGTCTGTTATAGTAATCAAGAGGAAGCAGCCTCTTCCTCCTGTAACATGCAAGCCCAAAGGCGGCCTGTTTGTTACAAAGAAAAACGGACATGTAGAAAAAGCTCTGCAATTCAGCCGCCCCATATCAACGCTGGAAGTTTCTTATGATAACAAGGAAGCCACCTGTACGATGAATGCGGATGGGTCATGGCTTGTCATTTTGGACGGTGTTACTACTGATGACATTACCCTCTCGGTAATAGCTAACGGGCGGCTCCTTCCCAATGTAACTCTTAAGGTTAAGGCTCAAGGCATCAGTAAAAACGATGACCCGTTTGGTGGGATGGGCCTATGAGAAGAAAAATAGAATGCTGTGAGTGCGAAAAAGCACTAAAAAAAGATGAGGTTGCTTTGTGTAAAAAACTGCTTGGTACGGACACAGAAGATTATTACTGCATAGATTGCTTGGCAGAATACTTGGAGTGTACAAAAAATGACCTCGAAATAAAAATCCAAGAATTTAAAGAACAGGGATGTACTCTATTCCTGTGATGGGAGGAGGAACCAATATGCTGGAAGATAAAGTGCGCGATGTTTTTTCCGACATGGTGGTGCTGAAAAATCCAGAAAGGACAGAGTTCTTTTCCAATTTAAGCCTGCCTTCATATATGCGTGACTGGCTTGTAATGAAGTTTTCGGATGACGACGGAATCATTGACTACGACAGCGTACTGAGATATATCCGCCAGTATATTCCGAGCCGCGAGGACTTTGAGCAATTTAAATTTGAGATGGTGAACGGAGAAACCGTCCGCTTTCTGGCTAGAATCCGTGTAAATGTCGATATTAAGACCGGAAAGACCTTGTTTGAGCTTCCTGATTTTGGCGGTTCACGTTCCGGAGCATCCGGGGAGGTGGCAAATGATGTTGTCTCCCGGTGGAAGGAGACACTCCTCAAAGAAAGTGAAAACTGGGGTATTGTTGAGCTGATTTGGGGCAAAGATTATTCCTCGCGCCAAGGAAAAGGTGTAATTAAGCTCATCGAGTACAGTCCATTTTGTCCCTACACTGTAGACCTAGAATTTTATAAAGAGGCCAGACGAGCATTTTCCGTTGAAGAATGGATTGATGTGTTAATCTCCGCTGCTGACTATAATCCCTCTGGATACGATTCCGAACAGCAAAAACTATATGTTCTTCGCCGACTTCTTCCTTTTGTTGAGAAGCGTCTAAACTTGATGGAGCTTGCTCCGAAAGGCACGGGAAAAAGCTATGTTTATCAAAAAATCAGCAAGCGCGGTTGGCTAATTTCTGGCGGAACAGTTTCAAGAGCTTCTCTCATTTATGATAACCAGAAAAAAACTGGTGGCTTATTGACTCGTTTTGACTTTGTCGGTTTTGATGAAATACAATCCATGACCTTTGATAAGCCAAGCCAGATTCAGACAGCACTGAAGGATTATATGGAATTCGGTGAGGTTCAAGGGTTTGATGCTCAGGTCGTTGCCGATGCAGGGGTAATTGTACTTGGCAACATCAACGCCAGCCGATTCAATGTTAATGAAAACATGATGGAAGAGGTAAGCAGCGTCTTTAGTGAATCTGCCTCACTTGACCGCTTCCATGGTTTCATCTCCGGCTGGGAGATTCCTAGAATGCACCAGGGCCTTGTAGCGAATGGTTGGGCACTCAACACAGAATACTTTGCTGAGGTACTCCATCTTCTCCGCGACGATTTAACCTACACTACAATAGTAGATGAATGCTTGGCAGTTCCAGCAAAACCTGACAAACGTGACTTGACGGCTATTAAGAGACTTTGCACCGCATTTGTGAAACTTCTATATCCTAATGCTACATGCAAGGAAGATATACCGGCTGACGAGTTTATTAAGTATTGTTTGGAGCCCGCAAAAGAAATGCGGAGCGTTATAAAAAAACAGCTCTGCATTATAGACCCGAAGGAATTTAATGTTCCCGGCAAGAAAGACATTCCGGATATCCAATACAACTACCTGTAAGGTGTATATATGAGCAGATTGATTTACGCAGATAATGCAGCCACAACACAGCTGGATGTTGCTGCGTTGGAGGCAATGAAGCCTTTTCTTACAAATGAATACGGGAACGCTTCACAGCCCTATGCTTTTGCTCGAAAGCCCAAAAAAGCGTTGCAGGATGCGCGGGAAACGATAGCCTCTTGTATCGGAGCAGCGCCTGAAGAAATATTCTTCACATCGGGTGGCACCGAGAGTGACAACTGGGCTATAAAAGGTTCTGCCTTATTGAATGCGCATAAACATGCGACCGTCACGTCCGCGTTTGAACATCATGCAGTATTACATCCATGCAAATCGCTTGAACGAAGCGGATATCCCGTTGTGTACATGTGGCCTTCGCGGGAAGGCTATATCACGGCTGAGATTCTAAAGGAATATATCACTAGTCAGACTTATCTGACTTCCGTGATGTTTGCAAACAATGAAATAGGAACAGTTCAGCCGATTAAGGAGCTGTGTGCTGTGGCACATGAAAACGGCTCTCTTTTCCATACTGACGCTGTTCAGGCAGTTGGTCATATACCGATAGACGTCCACGACCTTGGCATGGACATGCTATCTGCATCTGCACATAAGTTTAATGGCCCCAAGGGTGTCGGGTTTCTGTATATACGAAGCGGCCTTAAGGTAATGCCCTATTCTGACGGTGGTGCACAAGAATTTGGATTACGCGCAGGGACAGAAAACGTTGCTGGTATTGTTGGGATGGCAGTGGCTCTGAAGAACAACTGTGACGCTCTTGAAGAGAATGTGAGGTATGTAGAGGGGCTGGAATCCAAGCTCGTCAGCATGCTTGAAAATTCCGGTATCAAATATGTTAGGAACGGAGGGAAAAGTGGACTTCCGGGACTCATAAGCCTATCATTTCCGGATGCCGATGGAGAGGCTATTTTACACCGGCTGGATTTGACTGGAATTTGTATTTCTACCGGTTCTGCATGTAATAGTAAAAACACAGAGATTTCACACGTTTTACAGGCCATCAGGCTTGAGGATAACTATGCCAAGGGTACAGTCCGAATCTCTCTTGGTAAATCCAATACAGAGGAAGATGTTGAGGTATTATTTAAGGCTCTGATGAAAATCTTCCGCGCATAATTCCAACAGCCTTGCTAATTCTTTATACACTCAGTAGCAGTTTCGCCCGTTTCTGCACTTGCCGTTCCACCATCCGCAATCTATTTTCGGGCAGGTTATAGCGCGAGTGCTTCTTGAACTTGAAGTTTAGCAGATAGCGCAATTTTTCACGCAGCTCCGGCGTCAGTGCGGCCTTGGCTGTGCCGAGAAAATCATCGTACACGCTGGGGTACAGCGTTTCGATATATTCCTCCAATGCGGTCTCGTTCGCCCAGGCGTCCGCGCCTGCAAAGTTAAAGAGGGAATTGCCATGGTCGAACAGGGGGGCGGGGGAGACGATGGTATTCGTCCGGTTATCGACCATCACGCCGAAGTTCCCAAAATGCCGATCCACATTGCAGATCACCGCATCAAACACCAGCATTTCGTTCAGCGCGTTGACAAACTTATCTCCCATCTTTTCGTAATACGCCCTGACAGCCCCCATGCCGCCCTTAGAAACGAGATGTCCGATCGGGAGGTAGGCATACGCCTTGTCGGTAAAAAGCTCGCAGGTGGAGCAGAGAACGCCTTTCCAACGGGATAAGCCGTAGTGGATCGCGTGAAGGCCCATGGCGGCGGCGATCTGTGCGGCGTAAAACTCAGAGTATGGCTCATTGCCGGTATTGGCCGCGCCCTCTGTGCCGCCCTTATAGAGATACACCTTACCGCCGATGCGCCGCCAGCATTTGCGGAGCATTCCGTTGGTGGTAAACTCCGGGCTGGAGAGTAGGGAAGTGCGGACGCTGCTGCCATAGCCGGTAAAGGCAAGCTCGGCCAGAACATTGCTGAATGGGTTGTCGTAGAGATTTACTTTGTCAAAAGAAGCGGTGTCACCGTCCTCGATGACCCAATAGCAATCGTTAAGGGATAGTCCTTTACAAACGTTGATAATACCGAGCGGTCGGTTGAGGTTTAAGCCGCATTTTGCCAAAAGGCTATGGACATAGGCACGATTCTTCGGGATCGTGCGGCGGCGCAGCCAACGGCTCAATCCATCCGGCGTCAGCGTCAGATCAAGCGGCAGCAATGCCGCTTTTTCTTCGTTTGTCCAAAGAATTTGGATCTCCGGCTCACTGGTATCCGTCGTTGCGGAGAATTTAACGAGCGGTTCATCGAACTGCTTTAAAATATAGTTCATGATAAATCCTCCTCAAAAGTTACTTCAGACCACACAGAAAATTTTCTACATTCAAATACTGAATACCCTCAGCAAACGTATCTTTCCCGCGATAAAGAACGAATTTACCGCTGATCGGGCCAAAGCGTTTTTCAACGATTTGGCATTTCTCTGCATCACGCAGATGAAGTGTCTGCTTTTCGTTGGCCTCGGTGCTGTGCTTGATTTCATAGATGCGGCAATTTCGACTTGCTTTATCGTAAATCACCATGTCAAACTCGCCGCCGGCATCGAACTTAAACTTGAATGCTTCCATCGCACTGGGGGCTGCCTTACAGACTTCCAGCAGAACAATGTCCTCCAGCATCCGGCCCTTTATATCGTCCAGAATCTTTCCTGTGATATATGCCTTATCTGCTTCGGAAATCGATGCGAAATAGGCATCCTGCATCAAGGAGTAGACTAAAGCCTTTGCGATGGCATAGCGCATACCGGGCTGGGAAAAGACGATATGCTCCGCCTGCTTACCGCTTTCGTACCGTTCCGGACAGTTGACGATCAGATCCATCATAAGCAGATACTTCTTCACTTTGTCGATATGCTCCTGCGTGATCGGGACGGTTGTTTCACTCTTTTCCTTGACCTCAATGATGGCCTTTAATCGCTCCAATATTTGCTTTTCATTGACATCATAGAGAACGGTCGCCCGTTCCGCAGGGAGATCATGTAAAAGCAGTTCCTTTGCGGAGCCAAAATCATGGGACTTAAATTCGTCCTCTACCACGCGCAGCACAAAGCGGTGGTTCATGTGCTGCACAATGCGGTTGATGACGTTGGTCAGTTCGCCTTTTTCGTAAAGTTCCCGCAGTTGATTGAAGTATTCGCCGTAATGGTCGTTTTTCAGCGTGTGCTGAATGTTACGGCTGATGGCGGTATCAATATACTTCCGTGTGCTTTCGTCGTCCCGAAACGCGACCTCGTCAAAGGCGGCATCCGGATCGTCAAAGCTCATATTTTCCATTTTCAGCGTTCCGCCGTATTCAATATAAGAATCGACAGAACGGATGTTCAGGAGCCGCGCATACTCCCGAAAGGGAATAAAAGAGGTGTGGATCGTCACGCTTCTGTCGTACAGTTCATCACGGTTTGCCATAGCGAAGCCAAGAGAGTCCGTACCGGAAACAACGATTTTCATGCCCATCATGCTGAACACATCGGAAAGCACGGCAGCGGTGTCGATGAAGTCGCTCAGGAGTGTAATTTCATCAATAAACGCATACCGATAGCCCAGTTCATACAGAGCTTTCAAGTCCTTTGTCAGCCGTGACATATCATCGGTGGTCTGCACCTTGATGTAGGCCGTTTTTTCTATGGGCAGTTCGGAAAGCATTTGGAACAGAAGTGTTGTCTTTCCGGTTCGGCGGAGACCGTATAAAATACAGATCTTCCCATCATAGGAGCCGTTCACAAACTTCTGTAAGGTGCTGAAGCAGTCACGCTTACCGTACTTTGCCACGCTGTTTGCCAGCGCCTGCAAGCCCGTACCCGTGACAACATTCGTATAAAACTCAGGTATTTGTGAGGGGACAGCGGCTGTAACAACAGGCTGACCATAGATTTCCAACTTTTGATAAATCGCATGGTATCTGGCTGTATTTGCTTTTGCGGCATCGTTTTCGTAATTCTGATAGTTGCGTGTGGACATACCGAGGTATTCCGCACATTGGGCCTGATTCAGCCCTTTTGAAATACGCAATTCTTTTAAGGTCACGCTCATCACCTCGCCTTTATTATATCACAGTATACGCAAAGGACAAGAAAAATACGCAAATATTTCGCATTTTCTTCGTCTATTTTTCGCCTTTCTTCTTAGGGAGCTGTGTGAGAGCGGCCAATTCCTCGTAGGTCAATTCGCCGTTCACGTAGCGGTTTCGTGCATTCTCCGCTTGTGCTTTCCAGATTTGAAACGCAGCATCCGTATAAACCGCCGGAGTACGGCGAACACGCATATCGTAGGTTTTGATCCGCTGCCGGATGAGCTTTAAGCCATCATCGGCAGCGATTTTCTTTTCATGCTTCTCTTTGACTGCGAGTTCTTTGCAGCTTTTTCCGGTATCGCCGACTGACCGATCACAGTAAAGCGCCTTGGAAGAAAATGGAATGAAATATCGGTGACAATATTCACACTTTTTCAATTCAATTCCTTGCTCGACCATCTCCAGCAGTTCTGTCAGCAGCGTCGCGCCCAAATCGTCCGAGCCCTCGATGCGGGCAAACCGGACGGACTTTGGTGGCGTCGAAATGCGGTCTGCCGCCAACACCGGATCAAAATTCTGCTCATCTACATACAGCTTTCGTTCTGCGCGCATCTTCAGGTCCAAACCGGCGATCGCTGTGGCAGCTTGAAAATCGCGGCTCATATAGAGCGCCAAACGCTGCTTGGCGCTCAACTTAGATCTGTCCGGCACGAGCACGGCATCTGCAAAGGCGGAAAGTTCCTTTTGCAGTTTCTCAAAACCTTCCAAGCGTTCATCAAGCACGTCTGCCAGCTTTTCTTCAAAAAAGAGGGACTGAACAAAGCGTTCCCCGAAAGGATGGATCGCGCTCAGCGCATTTTTGATCTCGGTAATGGCTTGATTTTCCATCATGGGCGTTGTTCGCACCAGTAATTTCGCCCGTAAAGAAGCGAAATCTGTGGACAAAAAGGCAATAAGGGTTGTCCCGAGACGATATTCCACGGGCTTGAAATCCGTTTCTACATATTCCTTTTTGGGGCCAAAACTCAAGCAATACAAGGCTCTCAAGGCTTTTCCTCCATTTGTGGACACAGCTGTGCAATGCGTGTGGTATATCATTTGTAACGCAATTAGTTTACCACATATTGAAATCTCCGTCAACGCTTGCTATCATTTTTGTGGAAGTTGAAATTCGATGCAAACGATCTTCCACAAAATTGAATGACCGCCGGAGCGTTTCTCTTTCGGGGAAGCAGGCCATGACCGTCTGATGACGCGAGCGTGCCAAGGAGCGGAAATCGAGTTTCCGTCAGGCAGGAAACCGCTTTCGGGAAAACGGCAACAAGTTCACCGGTCTCTCCGCATAGTTTCAAGGAAAGGGGGGGAGCAGGATGGCAAGCAAACCGGAGCTGCTGCATAATCAGGCGGCAGACGAGATCGGGCAGGACTTTCTTCTCGCGTACCAGCGAGCCGTCCTGCTCGCCTTACAGCAGCAAGGTGTCCTCAATGAAACGCAGTTTAAAGACTGCGTACAAAAATTAGAAGATCAAAAAAGAAATACAAGAAAATCAAAATCTGTAAAGGAATAGTGCCTTTCAGTATTCGCACAATTGCAAAGACACATTCTGTATCGTATGATACCTCGAAAAGGAGGAGTTTTTATGTTACAAGTAGCAGCGTATTGCCGTGTATCCACGGATAAGGAAGACCAGGCAAATTCCTTTGAAGCGCAGCAGCGGTATTTCCGCGAGTACATCCAGCGCCAGCCGGATTGGGAACTGCAAGGCATCTATGCTGACGAAGGATTTTCCGGCACATCGACCAACAAGCGCGTGGAGTTCAATAAAATGCTCCATGCGGCGGAGCTGGGACAGATCGACCTGATCGTGACCAAGGAGGTCAGCCGTTTTACCCGCAACACGGTGGACGCGCTGCAAATCACCCGCGAGCTGCGGCGGCGCGGTGTAGGCGTGCTGTTTCTCAATGACAGCCTGGATACCCGCACCAACGATGGGGAGCTGCGGCTGACGATCATGAGTTCCTTCGCACAGGACGAAAGCCGAAGGACCTCTGAACGCTCCAAATGGGGACAGATGCGCAGCATGGAGAAGGGCGTCGTTTTTGGCGGCTCGCTGCTGGGTTACGACGTGATTGGCGGCAAAATGACCGTCAACCCGGAGGGCACGGAAGTTGTCCGGCTCATCTTCCATAAGTACCTGCAAGAGCGCAAAGGGTGCAGCACCATCGCGCGGGAGCTGCGGGAGGCCGGTATTCTCAGCAGCAAGGGCAACTGCCTTTGGTCGTCTGCCACCGTGACTAAGATCCTAAAGAATGAAAAATACTGCGGTGACCTAATCCAGAAAAAGACCTACACGCCGGACTTTCTGACCCATGAAAAGAAGTACAACCACGGCAAGGAACCGCTGGTAGAACTGAAAGATCACCACGAGCCCATCATCGACCGGGAAACGTGGCAGGCGGTGCAGCGGGAGCTGTCCCGCCGCAACCGTGCGACAGGCTGCGGCGGACACGGCAACCGCTATCCACTCTCCGGCAAAATTCGCTGCGGTGAGTGCGGCAAGAGCTTCTCCCACCGCACCAAAAAGCGGCAGGACGGAAGCTCCTATTACCGCTGGTGCTGCTTCACCGCCACCAACGAAGGCCTGCGGCGCACAGACGGCGCGGGAAATACCATCGGATGCAGCGTCGGGCGGCAGATCCGGGATGACATCGCCATGGACCTTCTGCGGCGCTCGGTGAACGACGTGACGCTGGATAAGAAAGCGATCATATCGAATCTCGCCCGCATTGTGGAAAGCGTCCTGGCGTCCGGTGAGGACAGCGGCGAGCAGGAGCTGCGGCGGCTGGAGCTGGAGCTTGAAAAGCTGCAAGCCCGCAATGACACCATCCATGACCGCTTTTTCGACGAGAGCATCACCAAGGCTGACTATCAGCGCGCCAAAGCCCGCTGTGAAAGCGAAATGAACCGGGTGCAGGAAAAAATTGCCGCGATCAAACAGCGGCAGACGCTGAACACCGACACGCAGACCCTAAAACCGGACATTCGCGCCGCCATCACGGGCATCGTCAGCGGACGCACGGCGGACGACGACTTTTATGGGCATCTTCTCCAACAAATGACCGTGTACCGGGACGGCAGGGTGGAGGTGGCGCTCAATCTGCTGCCTGCCAAGTGGGTCTATGTGCTGGACGGACTAGAAAAATACCGCGCCAAAATTGGGGGCCATGACGCTTCCTCTGTACCGATGTCGGTCAGCAGGCCCTTGAGCTCGGGGTAGGGCATGGAGTAGCGCTGGGAGAGGTAGCGCAGCGATGCACCCAATTCTCCGTCTGGGCCTCCATATTGGCTGATGATCGCCGCGGCGAGTTTGGGATTCGGATTTTTGATCTTGACCGGGTACTGTAACTTTTTCTCATATACAAACATTACTTTTCTCCCTCCAGATCCCACGGCCACGGATCATTCAGCCACTTGAAGCTGCCGGGCGTCACGTCCGTCTGCAAAATCGGGCCGTACTGCTTTTCATAGGTCTCGCGCCCCTCGCGGCCAAGCTTGATATACGACCAGTAGAGGTTCAGGACCTCGGTGTCCTCCGGGTGTGTGGTGAGATAAAGCCCCAGCTCGTCGATGGCAAAATCGAGCGCCATCAGCTCTGAGAGCGCCGTGTTGACGGCGGGGAACTTCGTCTTCATCTGCGCGTGAAAGGGTAGGTTCAGCCCCGGAAACAGCGTGCCGGCCTTGAGCGCGTCCTGTTGGGAATAGCGCTCGGGGTCGTTTTTCTGCACGGGGACATAGGGAAAAGCCAGCGGCGCGCAGCAGCCGTTCGGCAGTGTGCCCACGCCGGACTCGGCGCGCATGGCTCTGTTGTCGTCCAAAGAAGTCTCCTCCTTGCAAAGAAATCGGGCATCCGCCCACACCATCCTATGCAGCGGGAGAAAAAAGGGAAGCGGGGCTTTTCTTTTTGTTCAAAGTCCTGTATAATGAAAAGCACATAAGACCGCGCCGCGGGGCATACATTGTTCCGGGGTGAGGGGTATTTTGTTTATCGTTTTCGGAAAAAAGGCGTTTTACGCCATATTCGCGCTGCTGCTCGTGCTGACGGCGGCGACCGAATAAAACTTG